>Ga0049085_10000176_pt1 | contig 27632 bp, 39 predicted proteins | sample GreLakmeSU08MSRF_FD_66721 | JGI IMG/M metagenome (GOLD analysis project Ga0049085, IMG submission 66721) | Freshwater lentic microbial communities from great Laurentian Lakes, MI, USA - Great Lakes metaG SU08MSRF | ecosystem: Environmental > Aquatic > Freshwater > Lake | place: Great Lakes... | reverse complement strand
TGAAGCTCATCGCCCCCATCGCAATGGAAGAAGGTTTACGTTTTGCAATCCGCGAAGGTGGCCGTACAGTAGGCGCTGGTGTGGTTGCCAAGATACTAGCTTAGGGTTTTTGATTTAGTTTTTAGTTTTCGGTTTGCACTTCATCTGGCCTTGTGCTGCAAAGTCAGATGCGCTCTTTAGATAGATAACCGCGGCAGCACCGCATTGCTCTTTGGAAAAATTATGCAAAACCAAAAAATTCGTATTCGTCTTAAAGCATTTGATTACCGCTTGATTGATCAATCTGCAGCTGAGATTGTTGATACAGCAAAGCGTACTGGGGCAGTTGTTAAGGGTCCAGTGCCATTGCCAACCCGAATTGAGCGGTTTGATTTGCTTCGTTCGCCGCACGTGAATAAAACATCGCGCGATCAGATGGAAATTCGTACCCATTTACGTTTAATGGATATCGTTGATCCAACCGAAAAAACTGTTGATGCGTTGATGAAGCTTGATTTACCTGCTGGTGTAGATGTTGAAATTAAGCTGCAGTAAGGTTATAAAGCCCTGTTTTCTTGCTAAGCGCTTGAATCTGGGATAGAATCATAGGCTTTTCCGGGTTTATAGTGGCATTAATAAACCCAGTTTTATTGTAATTTTGTTTTAAGTCATTGATTTATAAGTAATATTTTACTTTATAGATTAGTTATTAAATTATTGCCGGCCAATCGAAGTCGGCGTGGAGTTAGAAAATGAGCTTAGGCTTGATCGGCCGTAAGGTCGGCATGACCCGTCTTTTTACGGATGAAGGTGAAGCAATTCCCGTAACTGTAATCGACGTTAGCGATAACCGAGTTGCACAGGTGAAAACTCAGGCTACTGATGGCTATGATGCTGTTCAGTTAGCTCATGGCACCCGTAGAGCAAGTCGTGTTACCAAATCGATGGCCGGGCACTTTGCTAAAGCTGGTGTTTTAGCTGGTAACGGTCTTAATGAATTCACCATAGACTCAGCAAAAGCAAGCGAGTTCACTCCAGGCCAAGTTGTCGGAGTAGATACGTTTACTGCCGGTCAAAAAGTTGACGTGCAAGGCGTGACCATTGGTAAAGGCTACGCTGGCACGATTAAGCGCCACCACTTCAAGTCGGGTCGCGCTAGTCACGGAAATTCACGTTCACATAACGTACCCGGCTCAATTGGTATGGCACAAGATCCAGGTCGAGTATTTCCAGGTAAGCGCATGACTGGCCACCTTGGTGATGAGACCCGTACCGCACAAAATTTAGTCATTGCCCGCATTGATGCTGAGCGAAGCCTCATTATGGTCAAAGGTGCTGTTCCCGGTGCCCCTGGCGGCAAAGTCATTGTTACTCCAGCGATTAAAACACCGCTGAAGAAAAAATAAGGAGAGCCCCCATGGAAATTAAGCTTCTCCAAGATAACGGCACATTAGCGGCTGGTATTCAAGCTTCACCAGAGGTTTTTGAGCGCGAGTACAACGAGGCCCTTATTCATCAAGTGGTGGTTGCATATCAAGCCAACGCGCGCAGTGGTAATAGTGCTCAAAAAGACCGTGAACAAGTTAAACACAGCACAAAAAAACCTTGGCGCCAAAAAGGTACGGGTCGTGCACGTGCGGGTATGACTTCATCGCCCTTGTGGCGTGGAGGTGGTCGGATATTCCCGAATTCACCAGAGGTTAATTACAGCCATAAAGTAAATCGCAAAATGTATCGTGCTGGCATGAAATCCATTTTGTCGCAGTTAGCCCGCGAAGGCCGCCTGAATGTGATTGATGAATTTAAATTAGATGCTCCAAAAACGAAACAACTAGCCGATAAAGTGAAAGCAATGGGGCTCGATTCTGTGCTTATTATTGTTGACCAAGTTAGTGAAAATTTATATTTGGCTTCACGTAATCTATATAAAATTGCGGTCATGGAGCCACAGCACGCTGATCCATTAGCATTGGTGCAATTCCAAAAAGTATTGGTTAGCAAAGCAGCGATTGCAAAAATCGAGGAGTTGCTGAAATGAATCTAGTCCGCAAAAACGATCACAAACTAATGAAGGTTTTGCTAGGTCCGGTTATTTCGGAAAAGGCAACCATGGTGGCAGATAAAAATGAGCAAGTAGTTTTCCAAGTTGCTCGTGAAGCCAATAAATTAGATGTCAAGCAGGCAGTCGAACTGCTTTTTAAAGTGCAAGTTGATTCGGTACAAATTGTCAATCAAAAGGGTAAGCCTAAGCGCTATGGCCGTTTTGAGGGGCGGCGTGACCATACTAAAAAGGCTTACGTCAATTTGAAGCCTGGTCAAGAAATTAACTTCGAAGCGGAGGCAAGTTAATCATGCCACTGATGAAAACAAAACCGACCTCACCGGGTCGTCGCTCAATGGTCAAGGTGGTTAATCCCGATTTGCATAAAGGGAAACCATTTGCTGCATTGATCGAGCCACAGTTTCAAAAAGCTGGCCGTAATAATAATGGTCATATCACTACTCGTCACAAGGGTGGCGGTCATAAACACCATTATCGGGTAGTGGATTTTAAACGGAATGATAAAGATGGCGTGCCAGCAAAAGTTGAACGCTTAGAATACGATCCAAATCGCAGCGCCAATATCGCTTTATTGCTGTTTGCCGACGGCGAAAGACGTTACATCATTGCTACTAAAGGCATGACAGTGGGCCAGCAGATTATGAATGGCTCTGAAGCAGCAATTAAAGCTGGCAATAATTTACCCATTCGCAATATTCCGATTGGTAGCACGATTCATTGCGTTGAAATGTTGCCAGGCAAGGGCGCACAAATTGCTCGCTCGGCAGGAGCTTCTGCAGTCTTGTTAGCGCGTGAAGGTGTTTATGCTCAAGTACGCTTGCGTTCAGGCGAAGTTCGCCGAGTATTAATTGAATGTCGTGCCACGATTGGTGAAGTTGGCAACGAAGAGCATAGTTTGCGTCAAATTGGTAAGGCTGGGGCAAATCGCTGGCGCGGAATTCGACCCACTGTACGTGGCGTTGCAATGAACCCAGTTGATCACCCACATGGTGGCGGTGAAGGTAAAACCGGCGAAGGTCGTGTGCCTGTATCGCCATGGGGAACGCCAACCAAAGGTTATCGTACGCGACGCAATAAGCGCACTACGACAATGATTGTTCAACGTCGTCAGAAGCGTTAATGACTAAGCGATTAAGGAAAAAAACATGACACGTTCTGCGAAAAAAGGCCCATTTTGTGATGCCAGCTTGGTAAAAAAAGTTGAAGTTGCACAGGCCAATAAAGATAAAAAGCCGATCAAAACTTGGTCGCGCCGTTCGACAATATTGCCAGACTTTATCGGCTTGACGCTTGCCGTTCATAACGGTCGTCAGCATGTGCCAGTCTATGTATCAGAAAACATGGTGGGTCATAAGTTGGGCGAGTTTGCCTTGACCCGTACTTTCAAAGGTCACTCGGCCGACAAGAAAGTTGTGAAGAAGTAAGGGGATGATGATGGAAGTGAAAGCAACTCATAAAAGCGCCCGCATTTCGGCACAAAAAACACGTTTGGTCGCCGATCAAATTCGTGGCTTGCCAATTGCCCGTGCTATGCACATATTAAATTTCAGCCCGAAGAAGGCTGCTTTTATTGTCAAAAAAGTAGTTGAGTCGGCGATTGCTAATGCCGAGCACAATAAAGGCGCTGATATCGATGAGCTCAAAGTGGCAACCATCATTGTTGATAAAGCAACTTCATTAAAACGTTTTACTGCGCGCGCTAAAGGCCGTGGTAATCAAATTGAAAAACAAACTTGTCACATTTGTGTGACCCTGAGTAACTAAGGAAAGTTATGGGCCAAAAAATAAACCCCACTGGATTCCGACTCTCGGTAACCAAGAATTGGACTTCACGTTGGTATGCCAATAATACTGATTTTGCTAAGATGCTGAAAGAAGACGTTGATGTTCGTCTGTATCTTAAAAAGAAACTAAAAAATGCATCGGTGAGTAAAGTCATTATTGAGCGTCCCGCAAAAAATGCGCGCATCACGATTTATAGCTCACGCCCTGGCGTGGTTATTGGCAAGAAGGGCGAAGATATTGAAGTGCTCCGCCGTGAATTACAAAAGCGTATGGGCGTTCCTGTGCATGTCAATATTGAAGAAATTCGTAAGCCTGAAGTTGATGCACAGTTAATTGCAGATTCGATTACGCAACAGCTTGAAAAGCGCATCATGTTCCGTCGCGCAATGAAACGTGCCATGCAAAGTGCAATGCGTTTAGGGGCCCAAGGCATCAAGATCATGTCTTCAGGTCGCCTAAATGGTGCAGAGATTGCACGCCGTGAATGGTACCGCGAAGGTCGCGTTCCATTGCATACCTTGAAGGCCGATATTGATTACGCGACCTCTGAAGCAGAAACTACTTACGGCATCATTGGTGTAAAAGTTTGGGTTTATAAGGGCGATACTTTGGGTCGTGGTGCTGAAGCGCCACCAGTAGCTAGCCCACCATCAATTGAGCCTAGTGTTGATGATAAGAAATCCCGTCGTGCCCCACCGAAAACAGCACGTCGAAGCCCCGCAGCTAGCGATAAAGGCCCTGCCGCGCCAGACGAGAAACCAAAAGTAACGACTAAACCAGTTGTTAAGCGTGTACGTAAAGCAGTTGAGGCGGGCGCAACAGCTAACGCTACCCCAGCCGCAAACACGAAGAAGTCAGGAGATTAAGTATGTTACAACCTAAGCGTCGCAAATTTCGCAAAGAGCAAAAAGGTCGTAATACAGGAGTTGCTACTCGTGGTAGCTCTGTATCTTTTGGCGATTTTGGTTTAAAGGCAGTGGGTCGCGGCCGATTGACCGCTCGCCAAATTGAATCTGCTAGGCGTGCCATGACTCGGCATATTAAGCGTGGCGGTCGAATTTGGATTCGAATTTTCCCAGATAAGCCTATTTCACAAAAGCCAGCTGAAGTTCGCATGGGTAACGGTAAAGGCAATCCAGAATATTACGTGGCAGAAATTCAGCCAGGTAAGGTTTTGTATGAGATGGATGGCGTTGATGAAGCTTTAGCACGCGAGGCTTTTAAGCTAGCCGCAGCTAAATTACCACTACAAACTACCTTCGTAATTCGCCATTTGGGCTAATTAGGATAGATGAATATGACAAATAAAGACTTACAAACTAAAGATCTAGGCGCTTTAAATAGCGAACTTTCAGAGTTGCTCAAAGCAAGCTTTAAGTTGCGCATGCAAAAGGGTACTCAGCAACTTCAAAATACCAGTCAATTGGGCAAAGTTAAACGCGACATCGCGCGTGTCAAGACTTTTATTACCCAAAAAACTGTACAGAAATAAGGCGAGCATATGACAGAAACTTCCACACCCTTACGCCGCACTTTAATTGGTCGGGTGGTGAGCGACAAAATGCAAAAAACAGTCACTGTTTTGGTCGAGCGACAAGTCAAGCATGCCCTATATGGCAAGTATGTAGGCCATTCGAAAAAGTACCATGCGCACGATGAGTCTGGGCAGTACAAGATGGGCGATACCGTAGAAATAGCTGAATCACGCCCTATTTCACGTACCAAATCATGGGTAGTTACGCGTTTAGTAGAGGCATCAAGAGGTATTTAAGTGGTGGTATTTGAGAGAAGTAGTGGTATTTAAGCGGTATTAAGAGTTTTTGGGGCAATTTGCTTGCCAGACCTCAGTATTCGTTATAGAATCATGGGCTTTTCGCAGTAAACAACGTAGTAAATCATGCAGTAAACGAGATTATATTTTCATTAATTCCGGGTTTTGGCTGTTCTGCCAAAGCCCTTAGACGGAACCAAGACTGTTTGCCTTTGGCTAATAAGTTGGCGATTAAAAATGATTCAGACCGAAAGTAGATTACAGGTTGCCGATAATACAGGCGCCAGTGAAGTGTTGTGCATCAAAGTTTTGGGCGGCTCTAAACGACGTTACGCCAATATTGGTGATGTAATCAAAGTCAGCGTTAAGTCTGCTGCGCCACGTGGCCGAGTAAAAAAAGGTGATATTTATAACGCCGTGGTTGTGCGTACTGCCAAAGGCGTGCGTCGTCCGGATGGCTCACTCATTAAGTTTGATGAAAATGCAGCAGTGTTATTGAACGCTAAATTAGAGCCGATTGGCACCCGTATTTTCGGGCCAGTAACGCGCGAATTACGTACCGAAAAGTTTATGAAAATTGTTTCACTTGCTCCAGAAGTTATTTAAAGCAGTGAGTTAAGAGGCTGAGATGAAAAAAATACGCAAAGGTGATTCGGTAGTGGTATTAACCGGTCGCGATAAAGGTAAAACTGGCACAGTGACCACCGTGCTCGCCGATAAGCTTGTCGTTGAAGGTATCAATATTTATAAAAAAGCAACGAAACCCAATCCTGCTTCTGGAGTTACTGGCGGAATGATTGATAAGGTTATGCCAATTCATATTTCTAATGTTGCCTTGGCCGATGCCAATGGCAAAGCATCACGAGTAGGAATTAAGTTGCTTGATGGTAAAAAAGTACGTTATTTGAAAACCACTGGCACTAGCTTAAGCACATAAGGAATTTGGAGAAATTATGAGTACCCGTTTTCAAGAACATTACAAAGGAAAAGTTGTTGCCGACTTAATGGCAAAGTTTGGCTATAAGTCGGTAATGCAGGTGCCACGTGTTACTAAAATTACCCTTAATATGGGTTTAGGCGAGGCCGTTAATGATAAGAAAATTATCGAAAATGCAGTTAACGACTTAAGTAAAGTTGCCGGTCAAAAACCAGTTGTCACTAAAGCACGTAAAGCGATTGCCGGATTTAAAATTCGCCAAGGCTATCCAATTGGCGCTATGGTTACGCTACGTGGCGCGAAGATGTATGAGTTTTTAGATCGCTTCGTTACTGTTGCTTTGCCTCGGGTGCGAGATTTCCGCGGTATTTCTGGTAAAGCTTTTGACGGTCGTGGGAATTACAACATCGGCGTTAAAGAGCAAATTATTTTTCCTGAAATTGAGTACGACAAAATTGATTCCCTTCGCGGTCTCAATGTAAGCATTACTACCACTGCCAAAACCGATGAGGAAGCGAAAGCTCTCTTGGCAGCATTTAAATTTCCTTTCCGCAATTAAGAGGTTAACGTGGCAAAAATGTCCCTGATTGAGCGCGAAAAAAAGCGCGTTAAATGTGCTGAAAAATATGCGGTTAAACGTGCCGAACTAAAAGCCATCATTGCTGATACTTCAAGAAGTGATGAAGAGCGCTATGAAGCACGTTTAAAGTTGCAAGCCCTACCAAGAAATGCAAGCCCGATTCGTCAACGGAATCGTTGTTCACTAACCGGTCGACCACGTGGCACATTCCGCAAGTTTGGATTGGCGCGGGCCAAAATTCGTGAAATCGCCTTTCGTGGCGAAATCCCCGGTTTAACCAAGGCCAGCTGGTAAGCGGCGAAAGAATTCAGGAGAACTTATGAGCATCAGCGATCCAATCGCCGACATGTTAACAAGGATTCGCAACGCGCAAGCGGTGCAAAAACCAAACGTTACTATGCCGTCATCAAAAATTAAAGTTTCCATTGCTAGGGTCTTGCAAGACGAGGGCTATATCGATGGTTTTGAAATTCAAGGTGAAGCAGCTAAGCCAGTGCTAAAAATTGAACTTAAATATTATGCAGGCCGTCCTGTAATCGAGCGAATTGACCGAGTATCAACACCTAGTTTACGAATTTATAAAGGCCGCCACGATATTCCAGAGGTAATGAATGGTCTAGGCGTGGCAATTATTTCGACCCCACAAGGCGTAATGACTGATCGCAAAGCGCGTGCAACAGGCGTGGGCGGCGAAGTTATTTGCTATATCGCCTAAGGAGATCTTCATGTCTAGAGTCGGAAAATCCCCCATTCCAGTGCCTAAGGGCGCAGAAATTAATATTAGTGGCGCCTTGGTTACGGTTAAAGGCCCACTGGGGACCTTGACACACAATTTACATCCATCTATTGGTTTGCAGCAGGCCGACGGAATTATTACTGTTGAATTAAAAGATAGCTCGCCTGAAGCTGGCGCCTTATCAGGCACAACCCGTGCCTTAGTTAACAATATGTTGCTTGGTGTAACCCAAGGCTTTGAGCGTAAATTGAGTTTAGTTGGCGTTGGATATCGTGCACAAGCTCAGGGTGATGCCCTAAAATTGCAATTGGGTTTCTCGCATGACATTATTTATAACCTACCAAAAGGTGTAAAAGCAGAAACTCCATCACAAACAGAAATTATTATTAAAGGCGCCAGCAAGCAACAAGTTGGCCAGGTCGCTGCTGAAGTGCGTGCTTATCGTTCACCTGAGCCATATAAAGGCAAAGGCGTGCGCTACGTCGACGAAGTAGTTCATCTGAAAGAAACTAAGAAGAAGTAAGCGGGATTATTTATGAATAAAGACGAATCAAGACAAAGACGGGCGCGCCAAACGCGCATTCGTATTGCAGAGCAGATTGCTAATCGCTTAACAGTGGTTCGTAGTAATGCGCATATTTCTGCGCAAGTGTATAGCCCATGTGGTACCAAGGTGCTAGCAGCTGCCTCAACGATGGAAAAAGATTTACGTCAAACGCTTAAAAATGGCGGCAATAGTGCAGCTGCGCAACAAATCGGCAAGTTAATTGCTGAACGTGCAGTTAAAGCTGGCATTGTGGATGTGGCCTTTGATCGCTCGGGGCACCGTTATCACGGACGAATTAAAGCATTGGCTGAGGCAGCACGCGAAGCCGGTCTCAAGTTCTAATTATTGAGTTTAGGAAAAAACATGGCAAAAATGCAAACCAAAATGCAATCAGAAGAGCGCGATGACGGTCTTCGCGAAAAGATGATTGCAGTTAATCGGGTTACTAAGGTAGTTAAAGGCGGCCGCATTCTTGGCTTTGCTGCGCTCACAGTGGTTGGCGACGGCGATGGCCGTATTGGTATGGGCAAAGGCAAATCAAAAGAAGTGCCTGTAGCTGTCCAAAAAGCCATGGATGAAGCACGTCGCAAAATGATTAAGGTCCCCCTTCGTAAGGGCACATTACAACACTCAGTTATTGGTCAACATGGCGCATCACGGGTGTTAATGTCTCCTGCCAAAGAAGGTACAGGCGTTATCGCTGGTGGCCCAATGCGCGCCATCTTTGATGTGATGGGTGTAACCAATGTAGTTGCCAAATCAATTGGATCAACTAACCCTTACAACATGGTGCGTGCAACCATTGATGGTTTAAGCAAAATGAGCACCCCCGCAGAAATTGCTGCTAAGCGCGGTAAATCAGTTGAAGAAATACTGGCTTGAGCTGATTAAGAATAGGAATTAATAATGACAACAAATCAAACTAATCCAAAAGTTAAATTGCAATTAGTGCGCAGTTTAGTTGGTACGCGCGAAAGCCACCGCGCAACTGTACGTGGTTTAGGCTTGCGCCGCATTAATTCGGTATCCGAATTACAAGATACCCCTGCAGTGCGCGGCATGATGAATAAGGTTTCTTATTTGATCAAGGTCATCGGCTAAAAGATCAGAAAGTAAATAGGTAAATAACATGCAACTAAATACAATTAAACCTGCTGCTGGTGCCAAAAAAAGTCGGCGTCGAGTTGGTCGCGGTATTGGCTCTGGTTTAGGTAAAACTGCTGGTCGTGGCCATAAGGGTCAAAAATCTCGCTCGGGTGGCTTTCATAAGGTTGGTTTTGAGGGCGGGCAAATGCCAATGTATCGTCGCCTGCCTAAACGCGGCTTCGTATCATTAACCCGACGTCACGTTGGTCAAATTACCCTCAATGATTTAGAAAAAATGGGTGTTGCAGAGGTCGATCTCTTGGTGCTAAGACAGCATGGCTTAGCAGGTGAACAGATTCAATCGGTAAAAGTTATTAAAACTGGTGAGCTTAAGCGCGCTGTCATTTTAAAAGGCCTAACAGCAAGTGCTGGCGCTAAGGCAGCAATTGAAGCTGCGGGCGGTAAAGTTTTGGAAGCAGTGTAATTTATTAATCCCATGGCTATTACTTCTCCTTCCATCTCCAATATCGCGCAATCAGGCGGCAAGTTTGGTGACTTACGTCGTCGCTTAGTATTCCTTTTGCTCGCATTAGTGGTATATCGCATTGGTGCCCACATTCCAGTTCCTGGAATTGATCCCGATCAGTTAGCGCAGTTATTTGCAGGTCAAAAAGATGGCATCTTGGGTATGTTCAATTTATTTTCGGGCGGCGCTTTATCGCGCTTCACTGTTTTTGCGCTTGGCATCATGCCCTACATTTCAGCGTCGATCATCATGCAGCTCATGACGATCGTGCTACCTTCACTAGAGGCCATGAAAAAAGAAGGTCAAGCAGGTCAAAGAAAAATTACCCAGTACACACGTTATGCCACGGTTCTATTAGCAACCTTTCAAGCACTCGGAATTTCCGTTGCACTTGAGGCGCAGCCGGGGCTAGTCATTGATCCAAGCATGATATTTCGTTTAAATACCGTGGTAACTTTAGTAACGGGCACAATGTTTTTAATGTGGGTTGGCGAACAAATTACTGAGCGCGGCCTAGGCAATGGCATCTCAATTATTATTTTCGGCGGCATTGTTTCGGGACTACCGAGTGCATTAGGTAGCTTGCTTGAGCTAGTGCGCACAGGTTCAATGAATATTCTGTCGGCCATCTTAATTGTGGTTATTGTGATTGGGGTAACGTATTTTGTGGTTTTTGTAGAACGTGGCCAACGGCGTATTTTAGTGAATTATGCCAAACGGCAAGTTGGTAATAAAGTTTATGGCGGTCAATCGTCGCACCTGCCGTTAAAGCTCAATATGGCAGGTGTTATCCCCCCCATCTTTGCCTCATCCATTATTTTGTTTCCAGCCACTATCGCGGGTTGGTTTACCTCAGGCGAAAATAGTAATATGTTTAGCCGTGGCCTAAAAGATTTGGCTGCTACCCTAGCTCCAGGACAGCCCGTTTATACCATTTTGTATGCCGCAGCAATTATTTTCTTTTGTTTTTTCTACACCGCTTTAGTTTTCAATAGCAAAGATACTGCTGAAAATTTAAAGAAAAGTGGCGCCTTCGTGCCAGGCATTCGTCCAGGTGAACAAACAGCTCGCTATATCGACAAAATTTTAGTACGACTTACCTTGGGCGGCGCTATTTACATGGTTTTGGTTTGTCTGTTACCTGAATTTTTAGTTTTGAAATACAACGTACCGTTTTATTTTGGCGGCACATCCTTATTAATCATTGTAGTTGTGGCTATGGATTTTATGGCTCAAGTGCAATCATTTGTAATGCAACAGCAGTATGGCTCTTTAATGAAAAAAGCTAACTTTAAGATGGGATCCGCACTGTAATTATGTCTAAAGATGATGTTATTCAGATGGCGGGTGAGATTATTGAGAATTTACCAAATGCGATGTTTCGGGTGAAGTTAGAAAACGGGCATGTTGTTTTGGGTCATATTTCTGGCAAGATGCGCATGCATTACATCCGCATTCTGCCTGGAGATAAGGTGACGGTGGAGATGACTCCATACGACCTGACGCGCGCAAGAATTATTTTCCGCGCGAAGTAGGAATTGAGTAGTCAGTATATTTAAAGAGGTGAATTATGAAAGTATTAGCATCCGTAAAAGTTATTTGCAGAAATTGCAAGGTCATTAAGCGTAAACGCGTTGTACGTGTGATTTGCTCGTCAGATCCACGTCATAAGCAGCGCCAAGGCTGATTCGGTTAATTAAGAGGAAATCTCATGGCACGTATCGCTGGGGTTAATATCCCAAATCATCAACATACCGTAATTGGTTTGACGGCAATCTATGGCATTGGTACAACCCAAGCCAGAAAAATTTGCCAAGCTACTGGTGTTGCAATCGATAAAAAAATTAAAGATCTCACCGACGCTGATTTAGAAAAGTTGCGTGATGAAGTCGGCAAGTTGACAACCGAAGGCGATTTACGTCGGGAAGTCACAATGAGCATTAAGCGACTGATGGATTTGGCTTGCTATCGTGGCGTGCGCCACCGTAAGGGATTACCTGTTCGCGGCCAACGCACTAAGACAAATGCACGTACTCGCAAAGGCCCGCGTAAGTCTGGCATTGCACTGAAGAAATAATCAAGAAAGCGTACTGATATGGCAAAACCACAAACCGCAGCAGCTACAGCTCAACGTGCTCGTAAAAAAGTAAAAAAGAATGTTGCTGATGGCATAGCACACGTGCATGCTTCTTTTAATAACACTATTATTACGATTACTGATCGTCAAGGTAATACCTTATCTTGGGCCACTTCTGGCGGCCAGGGTTTTAAAGGCTCTCGTAAATCAACCCCGTTTGCAGCCCAAGTAGCAGCCGAGGTGGCTGGTAAAGCGGCAATTGAATGTGGTATTAAAAATTTAGAAGTGCAGATAAAGGGCCCAGGCCCAGGTCGAGAATCTGCTGTGCGCGCTTTAAATTCATTGGGAATCAAAATTACTGAGATTCAGGATGTAACCCCTGTTCCGCACAATGGTTGTCGCCCACCTAAGCGTCGTCGTATTTAAGTTCTACTTTGTTAATTTGTTTTAGAAGTTTTATTTTTTAATTGTTTAAGCCCACTGTTCGTTTGAAGTCAAGGCGAACTAACCGCTAGTTGCAAGACTGCGGCAAAGAAAGGAAAGCATCGTGGCACGTTATTTAGGCCCAAAGGCCAAGTTATCTCGTCGGGAAGGAACCGACTTATTTTTAAAGAGTGCTCGCCGCTCATTGTCAGACAAGTGCAAGCTTGACAGCAAGCCTGGTCAGCATGGGCGTACATCGGGCTCGAGAACCTCAGATTATGGTAATCAGTTACGTGAAAAACAGAAAGTAAAACGGATTTATGGTGTCTTAGAGCGCCAATTCCGCCGTTACTTTGCTGAAGCAGAGCGTCGTAAAGGCAATACGGGCGAAACTCTTCTACAGTTGCTTGAGTCACGTCTTGACAATGTGGTTTACCGCATGGGTTTTGGCTCAACACGCGCTGAAGCACGTCAATTGGTTTCCCATTGTGCAGTCATGTTAAATGGCAGTGCAGTTAATATTCCATCGATTCAGGTTAAACCTGGCGATGTAATTTCAATTCGTGAAAAAGCGAAGAAGCAAAACCGGATTCAAGAGTCTTTGAATTTAGTTCAGCAAACTGGCGTCATCAACTGGGTTTCAGTTGATGCGGCAAAGTTAGAAGGAACATTTAAGCAAGTGCCCGACCGCGAAGAAATCAGCGGTGATATTAATGAAAGTTTGATCGTCGAATTATATTCGCGCTAATTAGGCACCCATAAGGAAAACATATGCAAACAAACTTGCTCAAGCCAAAAATTATTTCAGTAGAAGCTCTTACCCCCAATCAAGCTAAAGTGGTGATGGAGCCATTCGAGCGTGGCTATGGCCATACCCTTGGAAATGCTTTACGCCGTGTATTGTTGTCTTCGATGGTTGGCTTTGCGCCGACTGAAGTTGCCATCTCGGGCGTAGTTCATGAGTACTCCACTCTTGACGGCGTGCAAGAAGACGTTGTTAATCTCTTGCTCAATCTAAAAGGCGTTGTCTTTAAGTTGCAGTCACGTGATGAAGTGACGATTAATTTACGCAAAGATGGCCCCGGTGTTGTCACTGCTAAAGATATCGATTTGCCCCATGATGTAGAAATTATTAATCCTGACCACGTCATTGCTCATTTGGCCGCAGGTGGCAAATTAGATATGCAAATTAAAGTGGAAAAAGGTCGTGGTTATATCCCCGGAAATATGCGCCAGTATCATGATGAAACCACAAAGTTAATTGGTCGAATTGTGTTGGACGCTTCTTTTAGCCCAGTAACTCGTGTTAGTTATGCCGTTGAATCAGCCCGTGTGGAGCAACGTACTGACCTCGATCGTTTGGTTATGACCATTGAAACTAATGGTGTGATGACACCTGAAGAGACGATTCGTCAAGCAGCTAGTATTTTGGTCGATCAATTAGTCGTTTTCGCTGCGCTTGAAAGTAGTGAAATTTCTGGCGACCTTACACCTAGCCGCTCTTCGATGGTTGATCCAATGTTGATGCGTCCAGTTGATGATTTAGAGCTCACAGTACGTTCTGCTAATTGCTTAAAAGCTGAAAATATTTATTACATTGGTGATTTAATTCAGCGCACTGAAAATGAGTTGTTAAAGACACCTAATTTAGGTCGTAAATCATTAAATGAAATTAAAGACGTGCTAGCGGCTCGTGGTTTAAGCCTTGGCATGAAACTCGAGAGTTGGCCACCTGCTAACCTTGGAAATAATTAGAAAGGAAGCATCATGCGTCACGGAAACGGTTTACGCAAACTTAATAGAACCTCATCCCATCGTTTAGCGATGCTGCGTAATATGTCGAATTCGCTGTTGGAGCATGAAGTGATTAAAACCACTTTACCAAAAGCAAAAGAATTGCGCATGGTTGTTGAGCCTTTAATTACCTTAGGCAAGAAAGATAGCTTAGCTAATCGTCGTTTGGCTTACAATCGCACGCAAGATCGCGATATTGTTGCTAAATTATTTACTGAGCTTGGGCCGCGTTATGCTACACGCCCAGGCGGTTATTTACGCATCTTAAAGTTTGGGTTTCGTCAGGGCGACAATGCACCTATGGCTTTGGTTGAATTAGTTGATCGCCCTATTGTTGAAGAGGTTGCAGTTGACGATAGTTCAGCTTAAGAGCGCGGTTGAGGTATAGTGCAAAGCCAGACTTAGGTCTGGCTTTTTTTATTTATTTAGGACAGAATTAAACCGATGCAGCTAAACAAGACCTTATTTACCGTTCTACTCACCCTTAGCTTACTACTTTCTAGCGCTTTTGCAGCGCCAGATTTTTTGCCGCCTGAAAAAGCTTTTCAAGTTCAAGCCACTTGGCTAGAAAATGGCAGGCAAGTTGAAATTGAATACAAGCCAGTTAAAGGCTATTACATTTATCAGCAGTCATTGCAATTTCATGTGCTTGAAAATGGTCAGCCAAGCCATCGATTTCAGCCAACTTTACCCACTGGCGAAAATAAATTTGATGCTACGTTTAATAAAAATCTCATTATCTATAAAGCGCCATTTCAGGTACAAATTAATTTAAATCAAGCAATCAGTGGCACCGAAAAAGCCGTCATTGATGTTGCTAATAGTGCCAAAGGTTTGCGCTTGCAAATAGAATTACAAGGCTGTGCTGATGGAGGAATTTGTTATCCCCCCATGACGCTTAACTTTAATTTAGCGGCTCCAGGAGTTAAGGTCAAACCCATGCCTGATGATGCAGCAATGGCGCCATTCCCCCCTGAAAAACTAAATTTAATTGGCTTATTGGGGCAGCGTGATGACATCAATGCAGTTAATCAATTTTTAGAACAAGCCACAACCCCCTATTTATTTTTAGCCTTTTTTATTTTAGGAATTGCCCTGGCCTTTACTCCCTGCGTTTTGCCAATGTTACCTATTTTATCGAGCATTATTTTTAATTCGGGCACCAATCAGGCCATTAAAAAAAGGCGCGCTGCAGTTTTAGCCAGCGCCTATATATTAGGCATGGCGTGTCTTTATTCATTGGCAGGCATGTTGATGGCAGCATTAGGAAGTGGCGCTCAGGTTGCGCTGCAAAATCCTTACGTTTTATTGGCTTTTGGTCTAGTGCTCTTAACTCTAGCTGGAAGCCTATTTGGTTTTTATCACCTACGTTTACCGCATGCTTGGCATCAGTCAATAGACCAGTTTGCAGGGCGCCAAAAAGGCGGGAGTATCGTTGGCGCATTCATTTTAGGGGGGCTCTCAACCTTAATCGCCAGCCCATGTATTACTGCACCGTTAGCGGGAGTTTTGGCTTTTATTGCGCAAACGGGGTCTGTAGCGCTTGGCGGTGGCCTGTTATTTATCATGGCTCTTGGCATGGGTTTACCGCTACTATTCATTGCCTTAGAAGTGCGGGTCTTGATACCGACTACTGGCAATTGGATGGTATGGCTACAGCGTACCTTAGGGGTTTTATTGGTTGCTCTATCCATTTGGATTGTTTGGCCCGCTTTTTTCTCTGGGCCTAATGCCTTTTTTACGAGTAAATCACAAATTCAGTCTGCGCCAGGTGCACAACGTATCATTGCACCTAATTTAAGTTTCACGGTTATTCGGTCTACCGCTGAATTAAACCAAGTGTTAGCAAAAGCCAAACTAGATCAACGACCTGTGCTACTCGATTTTTATGCTGACTGGTGTATTAGCTGCAAGGAAATGGAACACCTTACCTTTTCTAATTCTGCGGTGACTCAAGCTTTGGGTAAGTTTAATTTAGTGCAGGCCGATGTGACCCTTAATACCCCCGAAAGCCAAGCTCTGCTTAAGCAATTTAATTTATTTGGGCCGCCAGCTATTTTATTTTTTGATGCAGAAGGGCGTGAGCAAAAAACCCGGCGAGTAATTGGGTTTATGTCAGCACAGCATTTTTTAGATTATCTTAAATTGCAACAGTAAAATATAGCTGAGTTACTAATAATTTTTGCTGATCAATAATTTATTTATTTTTTAATAAGCGCGCGGCCTCTAAAGCAAAGTAAGTTAAGACGCCGTCCGCGCCAGCCCGCTTAAAGGCAATTAAACTTTCCATCATGACTGCATCATGATCAAGCCAACCATTTTGGGCGGCAGCTTTGAGCATGGCATATTCGCCGCTAACTTGATAGGCATAGGTAGGATAAGAAAAAGCATCTTTAACTTGGCGAACGATATCAAGATAGGGCATTCCTGGTTTGACCATTACCATATCGGCGCCCTCACTGATATCGAGCGCAGTTTCAGCTAATGCTTCAGCACTATTTGCAGGATTCATCTGGTAGGTTTTTTTATCAGCCTTACCTAAATTTTTTGCTGAACCAACGGCATCTCGAAAGGGCCCATAAAAAGCCGAAGCATATTTAGCAGAATACGCCATGATGCGAGTATGAATCAAATTCAGTTTTTCAAGCTCAGCGCGAATCGCACCAATGCGACCATCCATCATGTCAGAGGGTGCAACAATATCAACGCCAGCTTGCGCTTGAGTAATCGCTTGTTGTACCAGAACACCAGTAGTGAGGTCATTTAAAAGGCGATTTTGCTCATCCAAGATACCGTCTTGCCCATGACTAGTATAGGGATCAAGCGCAACATCGGTCATGATGCCTAAATTAGGAAAGCGGGCTTTTAGGGCTTCAACTGCACGCGGAATTAAGCCATTGGGGTTAAGAGCCTCTTTGCCATCAGGTGTTTTTAATGAGGAATCAATGACTGGAAAAAGTGCCATTACCGGAATGCCAAGCTCCATGCATTCTTGCGCCACCTCAAAAAGTAGATCGAGAGAAACTCGATTGATTCCAGGCATAGAAGCAATCGGCTGCGATTGCTTGCTACCTTCTAATAAAAAAACCGGATAAATTAAATCATCTACAGTTAAGCGGTTTTCTTGCATTAAGCGTCTAGACCAATCGTCGCGGCGCATACGACGAGGGCGATGGGCGGGAAAATGGAGTGGGTTCATTTAGTTTTCCTCCGTTTGAATTGGAGCATTCAGTTGAGTTAGGCCGTTCGGTTGGGTTAAGACATTCGATTGAGTTGGGGCATCAAATAACCAATTGATAATAATTTTATCTGCTTCTTCTAGCCCAACGCGTTTTGTGCTGGAAAAGAGTTGCGCAGACAATTGCTGATTTGGTGCTGGAAAATTGGCCACTGAATCAGCCAGCTCAGCCAATCTTTTTTCGACAGCCTCTAAGGTATGGCGACATTCGCTTTTGTTGAGCTTATCGCATTTACTCAAGAGCAAATGAATTGGCTTACCAGTAGGCAAAAACCATTGAATCATTTGTTCATCTAAGTCGGTCATGCCGCGGCGTGAATCAATAATTAAAATCATCCCAACTAATGCGCTGCGTTCTTGTAGATAGTCACTAACCAAGCTATTCCAGTGGTAACGTGTTTCATGATTGACAGCAGCATAGCCATAGCCAGGCAAATCGACTAAATAAGCGAGTAAATTGTCTTTGGCAAATAAGCCAAAATAATTAATGTGTTGCGTGCGACCAGGGGTTTTGCTGGCAAAAGCCAAGCGTTTTTGATTGCACAAAACATTAATTGCGCTCGATTTTCCAGCATTCGAGCGCCCCGCAAACGCTACCTCTCGCAGCGGCCCTTGCGGTAAGCAAGCTAGACTATTTACGGTGGTAAAAAAACGGGCTTGAAAGAGTTTAGACATGTCTGGAAACGCTATTGTAAAATCACTTAAATTATTAAAGATCAAAGGGATTGACTGGGTAATTACCAAGCCAATCTACTGAGGAAATTTTGCCAAGGTAAACATAATGCTTCATAGCTCCCAAATCTCCAAATTAACTCGATTAAAACAACTTTTTTTGGGTTTTTGCAGTATTTTCTTAGTATTGGCGTTTGCTGGTTTAGCCACTGCCAACGAGCCCGCTAAGCCTACGGCTGCGGCACCCAGCGTAGCTCCAGCTGCTGCCCCTACGGCTGCAGTTTCTGCTCCAGCCGCAGCCCCAGTTCTGGTGCCCAAAGCCCTCAAGGCTGATGCGACAGTAGGAGAAGCCCTTTATAACAACGGCGATACAAGTCGTGGCGTGGTAGCTTGTATCACCTGCCATGGCCCCAAGGGTATGAGCGCGGTGGCTACTTGGCCCAAATTAGCGGCTCAGCATGGCACTTATTTGGCGAAACAATTAAAAAACTATAAAGATGGCACCCGTGCCAATGCCATCATGATGGGTATGGTGGCCGCCTTAACTGAGCAAGACATGCTTAATCTGGCGGCTTTTTTGGTAAAACAAGCCGCTCCTCAAGGCGAAGTGCAAAATAAGGCCAGTATTGAGCTAGGACAATTGATTTATCGTGGCGGCATCGCTGCTAAAGGTATCCCTGCTTGCTCAGCCTGTCACAGCCCAAATGGTGCTGGAATTCCTGCACAATACCCCCGTTTGGGTGGCCAGTGGGCCGAATATAACGCAACTCAGCTAGCTTATTTTCGCGATGGTACTCGTAAAAATGTGCAAATGAACATGATTGCAGTTAAATTATCCGATCTTGAAATGAAAGCAGTTACCGATTACATGGCTGGATTGCATTAAGCGCAATCGCGCTATTTTCATTTTGGTAAGAGGCGCTCTTTCGACCATAACTCGGCTACAGTTTCGCGTTCGCGAATCACAAAAGCGCGGTCACCATCAACCATAATTTCAGCTGCTCTTGGGCGACTATTGTAATTTGATGACATAGTAAAGCCATAGGCACCTGCCGATAAAATCGCAAGCAAATCGGTAGCCTTAACTGCTAGCAAACGATCTTTACCAAGCCAGTCGCCCGATTCACAAACTGGCCCAACCACATCGTAAGTCAATGGTTCCGCAGCCTGCTGTTGAACTGCCACTATGCTGTGATAAGCGCCATAAAGTGCTGGCCGCATCAAATCATTCATCGCAGCATCGACAACACAAAAGTTTTTACTCGCACCATGTTTAAGATATTCAACGCGAGTGATTAAGATTCCAGCATTACCAACAAGAGAGCGACCTGGCTCTAAGAGGATTTCTAAATCTTCAAAGCCACGGGCTGCGACATGATCCAATATGGCGGTTGTAAATTCAGTAATGGCTGGAGGATCTTCAGGCCCATAATCAATACCCAACCCACCACCTAAATCAAGGTGGCGCAAAATGATGCCCTCTTTTTTGAGTTGTGTTACCAAATCAAGTACTTTATCAATTGCATCTAGATACGGTGCTGTGGCTGTTATTTGCGAACCAATGTGACAGTCAATTCCAACTATATCTAGTTGCGCAAGTAGAGCAGCCTCACGATAGGTTTTTAAAACTTCATGATAAGCAATGCCAAATTTATTGTCTTTAAGGCCAGTAGAAATATAGGGATGGGTTAGTGCGTCTACATCTGGATTAACGCGCAAGGAAATTGGTGCTCGACAAGATAATTCCCTAGCAATTCGATTAATTTGTTCGAGTTCGGCAATCGATTCAACATTTAAGCACTTCACCCCAGCGGTAAGGGCTTGCCGAATTTCTGTAGCAGATTTACCAACTCCAGCAAAAACTAGGCTCGATGGTTTCGCGCCAATTGTTAGGGCTCGATCTAACTCGCCACCACTAACTAAGTCAAAGCCAGCACCTAGCTCTTTAAAACAATTCATTACTGCCAGATTGCTATTTGCTTTTACCGCAAAGAAAATACTTGCGCGCCTTTTGCCTTGAAGAGTAAAACAGGCTCGTTCATAGGCGGCAAAAGCAGTTTCTAAGGCTCGTTTACTATAAATATAGAGCGGCGTACCAAATTGTTCTGCTAGTTGCGTTAAGGGTATTTCTTCGGCAAACCAACAGCCATTGCGCTCAGAGAACCCCACTAAGTTTGTTAAGGCAGGCAATGGATTAGGTGGCTGGCTACTCATTTACTTTCCTCAGATGCGGTGGCATTACTATCAACATCGCTATTTGGGCTAGGCGCAGGGTAAAGCTTGCCTTTGGGCTCAACTTGGGCAGGAATAGAGGGTATATTTGGTACGCTTGGTAAATATAGGGGCCCTCTTATCCCGCATCCTATGAGGGACATTATGGCGCAAATTATAAAGGCTCGAGTAAGAATCGCTATCATGAAAGTCTCTAAAACGAATGATTGAATATAGCATGCAGCATCCTACCAACACCTCAGCGGCTGAACCCATTGACGATAAACAATTTCATCAGCTAGCTAGTCAACTATTACATTCGCTCGAGGAGGCCCTAGAGACCGCCGATGATAATTTAGATCTTGATTTAGATGTTGAGCGACAAGGAGGTAATGTGATTAATATTTGCTTTCGTGATCGAAGTGTCATCGTAATTAATAGCCAACCCCCCTTGCACGAAATTTGGGTAGCAGCTAAGGCCGGAGGTTTTCATTACCGTTGGGCTGGTAGCTTCCTAGCACCAAGGTGGGTCGACCATAAAACCGGCAGAGAACTATTGAGCGATTTATCACAGTTTGTAAGTGCGCAGGCTGGCCAAGCTATTAAACTAGAAGTGCATTAAAACAGAACAACGTAAAACTACGTAGCACCAGTAGCCAGCAAGGTTTCTTTTACTAGCGCCTCAGGTACGTTTTCAATTACAGCTGCACCAAGATGATCAAGCACGACGTAGCGAATTTGCCCCCCAGCAGTTTTCTTGTCTAGCTGCATTAATTCAAAGTAACGTTCAGAGCCAAACTTAGGTGCAACAGTTGGCAGATGCATTGTATGAATCAGTTGTTTTAGACGTTCTGCTTCAGCAGGTTGAATTTTTCCTAAGCGCATCGAGAGATCAGCGGCCATCACCATACCGCAGCCAACTGCTTCACCATGCAGCCATTTGCCATAGCCGAGACCCGCTTCAATTGCATGGCCAAATGTATGGCCAAAATTTAAAGTTGCACGAATATTATTTTCACGTTCGTCAGCCGCGACTACAGCGGCTTTAATTTCGCAAGAACGTAAGACTGCATGAGCTAGCGCCATTGGTTCGCAGGCCAATAAAGCAGCAGCATTTTTTTCAATCCAGTTAAGAAAATCGGCATCAGCCATAGCACCGTGCTTAATGACTTCTGCAAGCCCAGCGGAGAGTTCGCGGGCAGGTAAGGTTTGTAGAGTCCTTAAATCAGCGATAACGGCAACTGGCTGATGAAATGCCCCAATCATATTTTTACCAAGCGGATGATTGATGCCGGTTTTTCCGCCAACCGAGGAATCGACTTGGGCCAAGAGCGTGGTGGGCACTTGAATAAATTGAACGCCGCGCATAAAGCTAGCTGCAGCAAAGCCGGTCATGTCGCCAATTACCCCGCCACCAAGCGCAATAAGGGTAGTGTGCCGATCGGCGCCATGTTGAAGTAGTGCATCAAAAATGGTTTGTAAGTGAGCCCAGTCTTTGTATGGCTCGCCATCAGGCAAAGTAATTAGATGCACCTGTTTCTGAAGTTGGGTAAGGGTTGATTTGAGGGCCTCTGCATAAAGTGGCGCTACTGTCGTATTGCTCACAATGTATACCGCCTCGCCTGTTAGATGAGGTTGAAATAGTACGGCTTGATCAATTAAACCGCTACCAATATAGATTGGATAGCTACGCTTACCCAGGTTGACTGTGAGTGTATTCATGGGGCTAATTCTAGTTGCATCAACAAAGTATGAACCAATTGGTTAACACTAGGCTTACCTGTTTCAATAATATGGGTGGCAATTTCGCGATAAAGTGGATCACGCTCAGCATAAAGCTTAGTCAAAATTTGTCGTGGGTCACCATTTTGCAATAGTGGCCTGCCCTCGCCACCTTTGGTACGGTGCCAAAGCTCATTGGGGTTGGCATGAAGATAAATTACCACGCCACGTGAAATTAAGGCTGCCCGATTTTCTAGCGCAAGAATAGAGCCGCCACCAGTGGCTAGTATAAGGTCATTTTCTTGAGTTAATTCAGCAATCATTTGCGCTTCGCGTTTGCGAAATCCAGGCTCACCCTCCATTTCAAAAATTAGCGGAATTTTGACGCCACAGCGCTCTTCAATTGCATGGTCGCTGTCAATAAATCGGCGCCCTAGTTTGCGCGCCAACAATTTGCCAACCGTAGACTTACCGGCCCCCATGAGGCCAATTAAGAAAATATTATTTGAAGTGCTAGAGAAAGGGTTCACACCATGATTTTATTAGGGTTTAGTCAGAACGGTAGGGGTGAGGAAAACTAACAACTCTTTTTTATCTTTTAGTTTGGCACTATGCCTAAATAAATGGCCCAGAATGGGTATATCACCTAGTAAAGGCACTTTTACGATGTCTTCCCGCTCAGTGGTTTGATAAATTCCGCCAATAATGACCGTGCCACCATTTTCAACGGTTACTTCCGAGCTTAGGGTTTTGGTATCAATAGCATAGCCCTGCTCAGTTTTCATGCCAATAGTGTCTTTTGTGATGCCAACCAACATCGAAATCATTCCGTCAGGGTGAATTTTTGGGATCACCTCGAGTCGAAGGTTAGCTTTACGAAATTGCAATTTACTGCCACTTTGGGATGAGACTTGATACGGTAATTCGGTACCTTGCTCAATAGTTGCCTTGACTTGATCGGAGGTCATAATGCGAGGATTTGAAATAACTTTTCCTTGCCCTTGAGCCTCAAGTGCTGAAAGCTCTGCTTGCAAAAGACTGCTCGCATTTTTAGATAATAGGGTTGCGGCTGCGCTAATTGGGTTAAAGCCATTTAAGCCAGAAGTAGCTAAGTCAAAGCCAGCATTCACTTTGGGCTGCAAATGGGTGCTCGCTCCTTCGCCGAGAAAACTAAGTTTAGCGCCAAGATCACGAGCAAAGCGATCGTCTGCTTCAACGATGCGGGCCTCGATCAAAATTTGTCTTGGGCTTTGTGGGTGGTCGCCACCAAATGGCAATGCGGCATCTTCTCGTCGGTGCTTTTGAAAAGCATTAATTTCTGCATATGGCCCAATCCAAAAAATATCACCATGCCGCAACATACTTAAACCTTTGCTAGCCAAAATTGATTGCACAGCACTACTCCAGGGAATGTGGTGTAAATCAACTGAAATTGAACCACGGATCGATTCACTAATTAAAAAATTGGTTTGCCCAAGCCGCGCCAATTCTTTGAGTAGCTCACTAACTTCGATATTGGCAAAATGAAGGCTTAGGGTTTTTTGCTGCACCGCCGATTTTGCTTCTGGTTGCTGAGCTGATGGGCCACTTAAAAAGGGTTCTGCAAGCACTACTGCAATTGGTAGTAGGGTTAAAAAAACCAGTAAAAAAAATAGCCGAAGCAAATAACCAATAAAAAAATTATTTTTCAAGGTCATGGTAGCCGTTTTAATTTAAGAATTATTACTTTGCCAGTGGCCGCAGTAATTTTTGCGTGCTCAGCGCCGGCTTCGGTTAATACCCATGTGCCTAACACCGATGAATTAAGTGCCAAAATAATGGTTTTTTCGCCAGTATGAAAAAAAGCTGAAACCCCTTGGCCTGTTTTACTAATACCTAAGTATTGCCAGCGGCTTAAGTTAGCCTCTTGGGCTTTCATGGTGCGCTCTCGTTCGAGGATTTCTTGGCGTAATGGATGATGTGCAGCTTTAGCGTTACGATTAGCCGCAGCCAATGCAGTAGCTTGTATGTTTTCGAGCTGCTCAATGAGTTCTTCTTGATGGGTCGCTAAAGCGTCTTCTTGCTCTACAAGGGTTTGTTTAAGGGCTAGCGTTTTGGATTCGAGGGCTTGAAATTGGGCGCGGCTTGCTTGATCAAGGGCATTTAATGCATAGAGCATCCAAGCTAGGGTACAAATACATAAAAGGCCGATTAAGCTTGGCACTAAATTAGCCGATGTGGTTAAGGACGAACGCATTTGCGAGGGCGGCTTAAGGCCAAGATTGTTCTGGGCTTCAGCCTGCGCTACTTGAGGGGCAGGATTTTTTTGCTGGCGGGGGGAAAGATCTGGCTCTGCAGCTAAATGCGCTGGGCTCTGTATCACTGGATCATCACCGAGAACGCTTAAAATAGCATCAAAAGATTGTGAAGTAATTTTACGTAATGGCACCCCTTATTTTTTTCGATTAGCCGAGTTAAAGCTAGCAACTAAGGTTGATTGGTGTGTAGGAATCAGCTGATTTAGGCATGGCTCTTATAATTCAGGCTTATGGCGCAAACCCCACAAGACAGGCCACCTCTGCCGCAAGATTCTCGTAAACAGCCTGGTAGGCCTCTACGTCCCCAGCTGAATTCCGGCAACCATTCCTTTTGGACGGCGATTCGCAGCCCACTAGTGAAGGCAATATTGATTTTGGGTCTGGTCTGCGCAATCTTAATCAGCTTGCTACTGGCTTATGCTTTTATTATTGCTAAGCCAAATTTACCGAGCATTTCGGCTTTAACTGATTACAACCCTAAAGAACCGTTGCGAATTTATACCGCTGATAAAGTCTTAATTGGTGAGTTTGGCGAAGAGCGGCGTAAGTTAGTGCCGCTGAATCAAATGCCACAACAAATGAAAAATGCAGTCTTATCAATTGAAGATGATCGTTTTTATTCACATGGCGGAGTTGATTATTTTGGAGTGTTACGTGCGGGCCTTGCCAATTTGCGCGGACGTTTAGCTCAAGGGGCATCAACCATTACGATGCAAGTCGCGCGTAATTTTTTCTTGAGTAATGAAAAAACCTTTAGTCGCAAAATTTATGAAGTTCTATTAGCCTGGAAAATTGAAGCAGAGCTTAGTAAAGACAAAATTCTTGAAATTTACATGAATCAAATTTTTTTAGGCCAACGCGCTTATGGGTTTGCTAGTGCAGCACAGATTTATTTTGGTAAAGACATTAAGGATATAAGCATTGCTGAAGCAGCAATGCTGGCTGGTTTACCAAAGGCGCCATCAGCTTATAACCCGGTGAGTAATTATCGCCGTGCTAAGGCCCGCCAGGAATATATTTTGCAGCGCATGCGCGATTTATCCTATATCACTCCAGCAGAATACGACACAGCGATGAAGGAAGAATTGCGCGTCAGAGGTTTAGGTAATGAATTTAGAACCCGCGCCGATTTTGCTGCCGAAATGGTGCGACAAATTTTATTTGCCCAATATGGTGATGCGATTTATTCACAAGGTCTAGATGTTTACACTACGCTTTTAAAGGCTGATCAAGATGCGGCCTATCGCGCAGTGCGCCGAGGAATTTTTGAATACGATTTACGTCATGCCTATCGTGGTCCAGAGGGCTTTATCGAATTACCTGAAGATAAATTGAAGCGTCAGCGGGCAATTGATGACGCTTTGCTCGAACATCCACCCTTAGACGAGCTACAGACTGGTGTAGTCCTAGAAGTAAGGCCCAAAGAGCTTGAGGTAATAATTGCAACAGGTGATGTGATTGCGATAAAAGGGGATGGTATGAAGCTGGCTTTAGCTTCGCTCACGGATAGCTCGCAACCTAAAAAACGACTACGACCCGGCGCTATTGTGCGACTTTTATCTGAAGACGGTATTTGGAAGTTGGCCCAACTTCCGCAGGTCGAGGCTGCTTTTGTATCAATGAATCCAGAAAATGGCGCAATCTTATCTTTGGTGGGTGGTTTTGATTTTCATCGCACGCAATTTAATCACGTTACGCAGGCACTGCGGCAACCAGGATCCTCTTTTAAGCCATTTATTTATGCTGCGGCGCTTGAAAAAGGTTTTTCTTCAAGTACAGTTGTCAATGATGCACCGATCTCTATTGGAATTTTAGAAACGGGTAGCCAAGCTTGGGAGCCTAAAAACTACGATGGTAAATATGAGGGTTTCATGCGTTTACGCACTTCCTTGGCCAAATCAAAAAATGTTGTATCTGTAAGGCTGCTACGTACCATTGGCCCGTCTTATGCACAAGAATATATTCAGCGTTTTGGTTTTGAGCCAGAAAAACATCCGCCTTACTTAACCCTGGCATTGGGGGCAGGTTCAGTAACCCCATTGCAAATGGCGGCGGCTTACAGTGTCTTTGCGAACGGCGGCTATCGGGTTGATCCCTTTTTAATAGAAAAAATGATCGATAACAAAGGCGTAGTTTTATTTGAAGCACAACCAATTCGGGTGCATGAAGGTGGCACACGCGTGCTCGATGCCAGAACGGCGTTTGTGATTGATAGCATGTTGCAAGAGGTAACGAAAACTGGCACTGCGGGAAGCGCCAGGGCAAAATTAGGGCGTGCTGATATTGCTGGTAAAACGGGGACTACTAACGATTCTCATGACGCCTGGTTTGCCGGCTATAACCCAAAGGTAGTTGCAATCGCATGGATTGGTTTTGATAAGCCAGCTAGCTTGGGAGACCGGGAAACGGGAGGCGGTTTAGCTTTGCCAATTTGGATTTCGTATATGGCGACTGCATTAAGAGGCTCCCCAGAAGAGGTGCGCGTTGTGCCAGATGGGGTGACGCAATTTGATGGAGATTGGTTTATTCCCGAATTTGCACCACAGGGCGGTATTCGCCAATTGAATTAGCTGACGATGTAAATCATGGCTCGTCAAGCGCGTATTGTGATTCCAGGTCAAGCCATGCATATAATGGCTCGCGGTAATAATCGCCAAGATCTTTTTTTTAATCCTACAGATCGGCGAATTTATTTAGACTGGTTACGCGACGCCGCCAAAGAATTTGGTAGCGCTGTGCATGCCTATGTATTAATGCCTAATCATGTGCATTGTTTAATTACGCCACTACGCGCTAATTCATTGGCAAAAACCATGCAGTCTCTGGGTCGTCGTTATGCCCAGTATTGCAATCAGCAACAAAACCATTCGGGAGCGATTTGGGAGGGGCGCTATCGCTCATCCCTAATTGATGCCGACCATTTTTTACGGTGCCAGCGCTATCTTGAGTTAAATCCAATGCGCGCCGGTTATGAATCTAGTCCCAATAGTTCAAGTTGGACTAGTTACTTGAGCCATACCGGCGAAAAAGTAGAGCCTTGGCTAGTTGACCACCCAAGCTTTTGGGCCTTAGGAAACACTCCATTTGAGCGGCAATTGGCCTGGCAACATTTCGTAAAAGAAGGTGCGCCACACCAAGAAGACTTAGAGATAACAGAATACCTATTAAAATCAAAGCCTTGGGTTACTG
>Ga0049085_10000174_pt1 | contig 27803 bp, 4 predicted proteins | sample GreLakmeSU08MSRF_FD_66721 | JGI IMG/M metagenome (GOLD analysis project Ga0049085, IMG submission 66721) | Freshwater lentic microbial communities from great Laurentian Lakes, MI, USA - Great Lakes metaG SU08MSRF | ecosystem: Environmental > Aquatic > Freshwater > Lake | place: Great Lakes... | reverse complement strand
TTTGTAAATGGTGTTGAACCTATAGATACAATTAAAGCTAACAAAAACATATTTGATTTTTGTGGTGGTGTAAAAATAAAAGGAGATTGGAATTTTTGGGAACATGTTATTAAAGATGGAGACTACAGTGTAAATGAAATACAACAAACTATTAGATATTATATGTCTAACAATGGAAGTAAGATTGTTAAAAAAAATAATACAGACAATAGAGAGATACAAATAGAAGCTGGAAAGTGGATGCAAAATATCTTTATAAATTATGAAGAAAAAGAATTTTCTGATTATGATATTAATTATGATTACTACATACAAAAAGTAAAAAAAGAAATAGAGGGGCTTTTGCCTAATAGAAACCAATTAAGTTTATTTTAATATGCCAAAGAAAATTAAAGATTGCACATGGGATTACCTAACAGGAATTCCTTTACCGGTACATGCTGATACATATACAGTTATTAGTCATGAAAATGTAATGGATTATACAAAAACAGCATTAATTAATGCAGGTTTTACAATTGAAAGAGAAGAATATAGAGCAACTGCTGATGGGCAGATTGCTCAAGGAGTTTATAGATTACACTATGGAACTGACCAAGAGTTATCAATGATGCTTGCATGGACTAATAGTTATAATAAACAAGTAAGATTTAAGTGTGGTATTGGTGCTTATATAAATACTAACGGCACTGTGATGGTATGTGGTGAAATGGGTAACTGGGCAAGAAAACATACAGGAACAGCTGACACAGAAACAATAGCTACAATTACTGATCAAGTAACCAATGCACACATGTATTATAATCAATTAGTATCTGATAAAAATATTATGCAAACTATTAGCATGACTAAAAGAAAACAAGCACAATTATTAGGAATACTATTTGCTGAATATCAAATACTTACTACTGAACAAGCTAGTATAGTAAGACAACAAATGGATAAACCAAGTTATGTGTTTGCAGATAATAATAGTTTATGGGCATTTTATAACTATGTTACTTTAGCATTACAGCAGTCACATCCTAAAACATGGATGGAAGATCAAAGAATATTACATTATTTTATTAATTCTGTAAATAATTTTCCAGTGTGCAGTCAACCTGCACAGGTCCCTGTAGAAGAAGTTATAGTTACTGAAGACATAGTAGATACAATTGATCCTAATCAGATTAGTTTGTTAGATCAGATTGCTGACATGGAAGCTGATATAATGGATGAAGATATTAAATATGCTGCAAATGATGAAGAAGAAATCTATGATGAGATAGAAGTTGAAGAACTTACTTTACAACAACCTGAAGAATCTATATTGCAATATACCGATAAAGATGGTAATACATTTGAAGCTATAGAATTTCATAATGCAGCTGTAGAACGTTCATTAGAACCTTCACCAGAAGATCATGAGTTATATGAAGCTGATTTAAATACATTAGAAACAATTGTAGAAGAAATTACTTTACCTAAATCTAATGTTCATACAGGAGCTGATTTTGATTTAGATTTTAGTATTTCTAATACAGAAAGTAATAAAGAAGAAGACACTATGTCTGACTTTTTTTAAGAACCTGTTTAACAGGATTAATGTTTATTATCAAACTAGGGAAGAGCAGAAATGCTTTTCCCTTTTTTTTTTAACGCCCTATTTTACTTGAACTATTTTTTAAGTTTTTTATTGCTGTTTCAGGATCACCTGTACCACCTGTAAAACCAACTGTTTTAAATATATTATTTATAAGTTTATATTCTCCTTCTTGTTCCCACCAATATGGTCCAGCATCTCTTTGATATACAGCTGAACTACTTCCTGCTGCTGCATCACCAATATTTCCTAAAATTTGTCCATATAACAAAATAGTATTTGCAAAAACAGAACTAGTTGATGAAAGCATTTTACCATAATCATCTCCTCCAAAATTAAGACCAAACATTTTAGTTAAAGGTATAAAAGCTGTAGTTTCTGCATTAACACCTTGCATTAAAACTAAAGCATGGTTTATTAAAAAACCTTGTCCATTAAAACCTTTAGTTCCAAGTGCTTCTGAACGTTCTCCTATTTTTTTCCATTTATCTTCATCATCTTCATCATAACCAAATAAAATACTTGCTAAAAGAGCAAATGCAGTTATAAAAAGAGTTTCAGCTCCCATTTTCTTTAAAGCTATTTTTTCTTCTGTTGTTAAATATTTAGCTTTTTTTCCACCAGTTATAACTATTTGTGTCATAGCTTGTAAAGAAGTTATATAATAACCTTTAACAGTTTTACCTAAAGCCCAATCATAACGAGGCATAAATTTAAGACCTCTATTATTTGGTTCTGTATATACTGCTTGAAATCCTAATCTATTTACAAACATTGGCGTAAACCATTTTCTCATAAAAAAATATAATCTATATAAAGTATATTTATTACCTTCTGGTTGTCCAAATTGATCATATGCTCCAAATAATGCTCTTGAAGTTCCTTGTACTTGGTTTCTAAACATATGAAATCCTTCAGATTTTGCAATTACAATTTCATCACCTTCAGCTAATTCTAAAATTGAACCAATTCTATTTTTTGCTAGTAGTTCTTCTTCAGTAACATTATATTGTTTTGCAAGTGAAGCTAGTGTATCTCCTTTAACAAAAGTATGATAAACATTTGTATTATTCCATTTAGGATGAATTCCTTTTTTTAATGTAATTATACCATTAGGATTAGTTTCCCAAGCATCTACATATTTTATTAATTTAACAGTACCATCAGGCATAACCATATCAACTTTTTGTGCATTTAAAAATGAACCAAATAAAGATAAGGCAACTTCCATTTCACCAAACTTTCTATGCATATATAACCACTCACCATCAATTAAATCTTTATATAAACTTCTTGAAACTGAACGACCTGTATTATCTTTTGATCTAAAAGCAGGATCAAATATTTCTACTAACTGAGTAGTGTATGATGGTGGACCAATTGCATAAATTCCTTTTTTTGAAGACCAACTCATCATTGATTTATAAGCCCATAGTCTACCTTCAGCAAGATCTTTAAGACCTATATGCTCATTTCCTGAAGCTTCAATTACTAATTGAACCATAGCTCCATATTTATTTTTTAAATCTGAAGGAATATTTACAGCTAATGCAGACATAGCAGATATCTTTTGTATACCATTTAAAAAAGCAGTCATTCTAGGACTATCTTCTCTAGAATCAGTTTGTTCAACTCCATAAAATTCTCTTTCAAATAATGATTTAACCTGACCTAATACATTATTATCAACTCCTTTTTTAGTTACTTTTTCTACAATACCGTATGCATTATAAATATCTTTTCTAATTCCTTTATCTTTTTTAGGTTGAGCTTCAGGACTAGATAAAGTATTAATTAAAGATTTCATTAATGGTAAATTTTCTTCTAATACATCATATGTTTCTAATGATAAAGAATATTTCATTAAACTTTTAAATATATCTGGAGAAACTTTAGCTGTTTCTAAGTTATATAATCCTGTTACAGGTATGTAACTCATTTCTTGACCAAAAGCATCCGTATTAACTAAATTGTTTTCAGGTTTATAATTAAAACCATTTTCAACATTTACTTTAGATCTACCCAACATTTGATCCCAAAATTCAGAAGCATTAGCTTTAATTTGATTGTATCTTTCAGAAGCATTTCCACTTTGAAAAACTTCTATTCTTGAATCTAAAACATATCTAGGAAGATCTAAATATAATTTTGTCATGTTTGGTTTATTTTCTTGACTTGCTAAATGATATTTAGTAATTTCATTTAATAACTCAAAACTTGCACTTTTAGATCTTTTTAAATCAGCATATTTTTTATTCATATACTTGTCAGTTTTTGCCCCACTTAATGTACCATTATACATTTTTGGCAAAAAATTACCTTTATTATCTATTATTTTTCCAATATAAGCGTTTTTATCTGCTTCAGTTAAGTCATAAGGTATTGTTCTATACTTATCTTTTACATTATATACAGAATGTCTCATGTTTGGAACTCCCATAATTAAAACTTCTTCTCCAGTAGTTTCATTTAATATTTTAGTAGTTTTAATTAATGATGGATCTGATGGAACTGAAACATCATTGACTCTTGTTCTTTCAAATGCTTTTACATATTTTTTTTCTACTACACTATAAGTCTTTTTTGTAACATGATTTAATAAAAACCAATCTTTAAAAGACTCATCATTTACAACAATATTTAAAAAATCAGGTGAATTAATAAAATTTTCAACATCTTCACTTAATATTTGTGTATTTAAATGTTTAGATATACGAAAGTTTAATTCATCCATGTAATAATCAGTAGGTAATTTAGAAGTTGATTCTCCTAATTCAGCATAAATAGCATTTAATTCAATTGTTTCTTCTATTGTAAGACCTTTTCCTTTTGTTTTATCTAAAAGATATAAATATCTTCTTTCTTCATCTTTTGTAAGAGCACGTTTTTTTAATGCTATTGAATAATCTATTAATTCTTCACTTTCACTTTTAGAAAGACCACCTACATTTTTATTGTTTTCTCTATAATCATTAATTTGTTGTTGTATGTCTCTAATTTTTTCAATTTTGTCAACACCCAAAGCTTTTGGGTCAGGTTGTCCTTGTTCATCTTTATAAGTATATATTAAATCACCAATTTCTTTAAGAGCATTACTTACATTAAATTCTGATTCTGGAATACCTATTTTTTCTTGTAATTGTGTTAATCTTTCTAATAATTCTGTTCTTCTTTCATAAAATTTATTATCATAAACAAGTTTAGTATTCATTTTAATCCACTCTCTTAATTTTGTATTGTATTCATCACTATTAATTTCTACACCTTGTGATATTAGTTGATTTATAAATTCATTATATCCTTTTTGTAATGAACCAGGAACAGCAACAAATTCATTAAAATCTTTAGTTGCATTTCTATGTTCTCTTAAAAGTAAAGCTTTACTAAGATCATAAATTTCATTTGCCTCATCATCTATTTTAGGAGTACCATCTTCATAGTATAATGAATAAAGAGATTGATAATTATGCCATGCAGCATCTGTAATAGAATAATTTTCAAATCTTTCTAATTCATTATGTAATTTATTTGATTCAACATTAAACTCATCTAATGCTAATTTTCTATCTAACCATGCTAGTTGTCCTACTTTTGAGTCTTCAAATATTTTATCTTTTTCATAATATTCAGGAACAAATTCCCTGTTCATATAATCTTCATTAAAAACTTTTAATTCTAACTCAGCTTTTTTAAGTTTATCAATATCACCTTCTTTACGTGCTTCATCTACATTGTATTCTAACATATCTAAATCATATCTCCATCCATTTCCAAATGGACTTAAAAAAGTATAAACTTCTCTTTTTTCCATTTTACTAGTTTCTCTATCAAAATAAGAAATAGTATCAATATCAGTTACTAAGTTTAAAGTATCTCTAGTATTCCATTTACTAAATTCACTAATTTTTGGTAAAAGTTCAGCTAATTTTGTTCTAAATTCCATAGATGCTTGCCACCATCTACTTTCAGCTTCTTTCTTTTGATTACTTATATAAATTGCTAATGAACCTACTATAGGACTATTACTAGAACTATAACTTTCCATAAATCTATTAAGTGTAGTAATATCTTTAAACTCACCATTAAGTTGTTTAATTATAATATCTTCATTAAGTGTAAAAAAATTAAATCTATCAATAAGTTTTTTAATTTCTTTAATAGCAAGTTCTTCAAATCCTTTATTTTTTAATTCTTCATAATCTTTTTCAGATACTCCTGTTTTACTTTTAATTTTATCAAACAATTCATTAAATTCTGATTCTGATAATCTTCCTTTTATAAAGTTTAATAAATCTTTATTTGCTTCATCAGAAACAAAATCACTCATATATGTAGTGTTTTCTGTAAAAAAATTAATTGAATTTGTTTTAGATATTTCTACTGCAATTTTTTCTCCACGTATAATATTTGTATTTATTTGACCTAATAATAGTGAAAAAGGATTTGTATTATCCATTACAAAATCTTTAGAAAGAATAGCATCAATTTCATTATTTGATTGATACCATCTAGCTAATGCATTTCTATATAAACCTAAAAGATATATATCATTTCTATCTCCAAAATTTTGTTTTTTCTTAAGCTCATTTAATTTATCTATAATTATATTAGTAACATTATTAGTTACTTCTAAAGAGTTAACTAAAGATAAAGCACGGTTATTTAAATCTTTTAATCTTGCAGCTTCAGCTTCTAATGCATTATCTAATATAACATCAATAGAATTATTATTAGACTTTAAGATAGTTTGATAAGGCCTTAATGATTTTAATACACCTGGAAGTAATTTAGTTGTACCTTTTTCTATAAAACTTTCTGTAACTATTTTTCTAGTTTTGTCATTAGTTTTATATTTAGAAGCCATATCTAATATGGATTTATCAGCTGAATATTGAGCATTAATAGACTCAGTAATTGCTTTTGTAGATGCATTATCAATTAGTACTTTAGCTTTTTCTGTTTCATTTCTTAAAAACATTGCAACATCTTCTTCTTTAATATTACTTGACTCAAATACAAAATCTTTTTCTAAAAGCATTTTAGCTAACTCTTCTATAGATGTATTTACATTTAAATCTTTTATAACTTTTTCATTACCAAATACTTTTTTTAATAATAATTTTATTTGATATAATAAATTTTTAATAAAGCTATCAAAACCTTTAGTTTCAATTTTATTTGCTAATATATTAGCAGCATGTGTTTGTAATGACCAAGCTAAAGCTTCTTCTTTAAACTTAATTGAATCTTTTTTAAGTTCTGGATACATTTCAGTTACATAATCAACAATTTGTTGACCTTCTGTAGTTGACTCTAATAGATTAAATAAATTATTAAATAGTTCAGGATTAGATACAGCAATTCCTTGTAACAGGGGGTGTGAAAATTCATGTAGTACTGTATTAATTGATACATTATCTCCTACAGTATAAATTGTACCTGCAAAATAAAATCCAGGTTCACCTTGATATGGAACTTTAGTTCTTTTTAATAAATTAATTGCTTGTTCTTGAGTTATGTTTGCATAATTTACTTTAAGACCTAATGATAATCTTTGACTTAAAACAGATACTATTTCTTTTGCTCTTGCATTTTGTATAGTAGATAAATCAAATTTAAAAGAAGGTTGATTAAAAAAATTATCAATAACAGTTATTTCTTCTACTTGTTCTATTATATTATTTTTAACTTTCATCATAGAAGGATCTGTATCAAGTCTATTTTCATATTCACTTACAAGAATATTTAACTGAGTAAACAAAGCTTCATTAGGAAGAGCTCTTTGAACTTTATATGTAGATTCTCTATAATAAGGAGTGTCTTTTAAATATATAGATTGATATTCATTTATAGAAAATAATTTTTCATCACCAGTTTCTAAATTATATTTAGTTTTAGCATACTCTGTTAAAGTATCATTAAGCTCATTAAATAATGATAAATCAAGAATTTTTCTTATATCATCAGTAGCACCATTTTTAATTAAATAGTCAAGTGAATTAATTTTTGAATTACAGCTCATTATTTTTATATTTTACAAGTAAAAGGATCTTCTTCTAAACCAAAGTTATCTAAAATTTCTTGATCTGAGATGCCTTGTCTATTTTTTACTAATTTTTGCATGTCTTTATACATTGTTGAACCTGGATTTAAAAAACCAATAGGTTGTTTATATAGTTCTTTTGAAAGATGTATAAATAATTCTTTAGGCATTTCAGAAACATTTCCATAACCTGAAGTTAAAAATGTAACAGGTAAACCATCTTTGATTAGTGTATTAATTAATTCAAATTGTTCATTATAATAATTAATTATATTCTCATAATAATTAGATGGTAAATCTTTCATATTATCATTCATATTACTTTGAGCTATAGGTAAACCAATAGACATCATGTCAGAAATTTTTAATGCAATATTTTTAATAACTGATTTACCGGTTGCTTGTGCCTTATTTTGTAAAATAGCAATTGAAGTTGGGTAAACAAAAGTAACATCAGTATTTTTAGATAAAACAGTATTATAATCAGTAGGAGAAAATCTAGTGTCATCTAATATAAAAACATTAGGATTTTTTGTTTCAATTAAACCTTCTCTAATAGTTCCTTTTAAATTCTCTTCATCTTCAGTAGATGATTCAATATCAGTTATAGTTTCTCCTTTTATACTAGCTAAATCATCTAAATCAAGATCAAGTAAATAATTTTGAAATCTGCCTTTATTAAGTTTAGCTTTATTGTTTTCTCTAATAAATCTAGAATATAACATATCTAAAAAATTATTTGCTGCATTATTATCTTCTAGTACATTAATTAACTTTTTAGATTCATCATTTACAAGATTCATAAAATCATCATACTGAACAATATTTGTAAAATTAAATTTAGTTTTATTAATACCTGTTTGCATAAATGCATAAAAAGGTAATTTTGAAAAGAAATCACTTATCATAATGTTTTCTGCATCATTATCTACTTTTTTAATACCAGGATTAGCAAGATCTAATAAATTTTTATGATATAAATTAGATTTATCATTAGTAAAATCTTTTTCAGCTACATATAAATTAAACATTGTTTTTGCAGCATTTGGCTCATTTTTAATTTTATTTATAATAGAATAATTACCTTGTAAATCAGTTTTATACTTATTAATAATATTATTAAACTTTACAGCAAATGATTCTTTAGGGTCCATAAACATATGATATGGGTTTAATGTATTTTCTAAAGCTTTATTTGTTATAATTTTTTCATATGTAAACTTTTCAGCTTTTGTATCTGAAAAATCTGGATACATTTCTTTTATAGTTTTTAATTCAAAATCAAAAGAATATAACTTTTTTATGTCAGACATAGAATAAACAGATCTTAAGTATTCTCTTTCAGCTACAAACTTTATATATTCTCCTTTATTGGTTGTTTTATCTACTTGAAAATGAGAAACAGATATTGGGTATAATCCTCTATTAAAGTAACTATCACTTTCTTGAGAATTTTTATCATAAACTTTTCTAGCAAAATCATCATTTATTGCTTTTTCATCTACATATAAAACTTTATTACCTTTTTTATCTTCTTTTACGTATGCACCAAACTTTAACTCATCAACTATACTAACTGGTATTGTTTTATTAAGAGTATATGATTTATATGTATCACTTAATTTATATTTTCTTGCAGCATTTTGAAATAAGAAACTAACAATAGCATTTCTAAAAGAATTTTTAAATGCCGTAGTATTATTTGCACCAAATGTTTTAATAGAATCTTTTCTTATGTCTTGATTTTTACTAATTAAATAGCTTGATACTGCATCATTATATCTTAATGGAAATATTAAACTATTAATAGCAATAGATAGTTTACCCATAAAAAATGAACTAATAACTGTATCTTTTTGCATACTAGTTACAAAACCAGGTTCTAACTTATTATTAAATTGTAATAATTCTAAATTTGATTCTGTTTCTTCAACTTCACTACCTGAAACTTTTAATGATGTGTCAGGATTTGATGCCATTTTTAATTCAGTTAACCCTGTAGTTTGTTGTTCAATTTGTAAAAAATGTAAAAACATTGCTAATGAAAAATCTGTTTTTATTACTTCAGGTTTTGTTTTATAATCTTTAATAAGCTTATACATTTGATCTTCAGTAAAATATTCATTTTTTTTAGGTGAATTTTCAAATACCTTATTTGCTAATTCAAGACCTTTAGTATATCTTCTTTGATTATTTTTAAGACTTTCTATTTGATCTGGAAAATATTTTATAATAACATTTGTAGCAGCATCAAATTTAATATTGTTAGCACTTTCAGATGCTTTTCCTAATACATCAGCATATGTAGATTTTGCTAAGTTTTGTTCTTTTACATACTCTCTTACTAAAGGTTGTGAAACAAAATAAATAGCTTCTTTAACAGGAACACCAGTTTTAATCAAATATAAAAGTAAAGGTGCAACTTCATAATTACCTTGAATAAAAAATATCCATGCATCTTTTTCAACATCAACCCAACCATTCATCATTTGTGAAAAAACATCTGAGATTTTATTTTTATTATCAACGTCATATTTATTAGATATAGAAATTAATTTTACACCATCTTTTTCTACAGTATTATGTCTTAACCACAATAATGATTTTCTTATATCTTTTTCACTATGATTAAAAATATCCGGCATAGCAATACCACCATTAGTTTCAATAGAATTTATTATAGTATGAAACTTATTTTCTATAGCTCCTAACCCTAATGTTCTTTTACCTACAACATTTGATTCATGTTTATATATATTATATAGTGTTTCTAAAACTCTTGTTGGGCTTATAGAAGATTTTTTTGAACCATCTTTATTTTTTTGTTTAACACTTTTATTAAGTTTATCAGAAGATCTATTTGTATACGGATTATAATCCATTACATATTGTGATAAATCATCAGCAATATCTTTTAATAAGAAAGTTCCGTTAGGAGTTATAAGAGATATATAATTTTGTGGTAATTCTAAAATACCACGGATACTATCTATTAAATTATTTTGTAAAGATTCTTTCTGTATGTTTAATGCAAATGCTTTATCTTTATCTGATACTGAAGGGTCTAATAAATATTCTTTAAGTTTAGCATAAGATTTTGCTTTAGCATCTGTATTAAACATTTGTTCAGGCAGAGTTCCATCAGCATTTAAATTTGCCATATATAAAGTTAACTTATCAATGTCAAAGTCAGCTCCGGATTTAGCAACTATTTCTGAAGGAGGAATAATAATATTACCAGCTTGTGCAGGTAAAAAATGATAAACTTCCATAAACTCCATAGAGTTTAAACCTTGTACAGGAATTCTTACACCAACTATAGTAACAGCTTTTCTATTTTGACCATCATTTAAATTTAACCATTCATCATTTTTAATAAGTTCATTTAACTTATCAAGAGTTTCAATTTTATTTCCTTCAAGATCATTAAGATTAAGTAAGTTTTCATAATCACCCTGTATAGCAATCATAACTTTCATTGCTGCAGTTAAACCATTTTTTTGTTTATGATATGTTGGTAAAAAATTAGACCCTACATATTTTTTTATATCTTCATCAGAACCTAATCTTAATTTAGGAGGTTTAAAACTATTTGTATAAAATGCAGCTGATACTTGTACTAAAGGTTCTCCATTTATTTGTTGTTTAATAACTCTTTTATTAATAATTGACATTATTAATTTTTCAATTTTAACAGCTTCAGGATGTAGAGATAAATCAAACTTTAATTCTCCAGAATCTAAAACATCAATAAAATCTATAAGGTGATCACCTATGACATCATCAATTTCTAAACTCTCTCTTATTAAGTTAGCTAATTTTTCTAAACTATCTTTAGACTTAGGAGTATAATTACCATCAATTTCTTCAAAACCTATTTCAGTTAATAAATCTAATTTTAAAGTTTCAGTGTATTCATTTACATCATTTAAATATTTTTTTACTGCAGGATTTGTAATTTTGTCTTCATCTGTAGTATCTATTACACCTTTTTCATACAAACCTTCTAAAATAATAGCTCTTAATTGAGTTGAAAATATAGAACTTTTTTTGTATGAAGAATTTATTTCAGTTTGATTTTTTAAATATTCTGCAAAAATTGTATTTTCAGTAAAAATTACATCTTTATTAAAAGAACCATCTTCATTTATAACTACATCACCTTTACCAACATGAGATACTTTAGAACCTGATTCAAATAAAACATAATCTATTCCTTGTTTCATCATAGTATCATGTAACATATCTTGATATCCATTATCACTTGATAAATTTGGAATAAGAGGTGCTAAAGAAAATTTATGAAAAGATGTAATTGGTAATATTTCAGTTTTAATATTTCCAAAATACTGTAATTTGTAAGGAGGAAAATATTGTATTACATCTTCTACAGATAAAGAGTCTCCATTTACAATTTTTTTATATAATAACTCTTGATTATCACTCCAGTTACCTTCTAAATCTTTTAACATACGATAACTTTCTAAACTGATGTGACCTTGACCATCACCTTCTTTCATGCCTAAATATTCACTTAATGTTTTTTTAGCCATTTGAGTAATTTCATCATCTTTAAGTTTATCTCCTAATCTATTTTTAATAGATTCAGTTAATTCTTTTAAATACTCTTTATAGTATACAGATTCTTTTATTTCTTTTTCTTTTATAACAGCTGTTTTTAATGTGCCATCATAATTTTTAATTTCATAGCCCATTTTATCAGCATACAATCTTGGAAAAAAAGATTTATCATTTATATAAAATTGTGCTTGAATATCAGATCTAAATCCTAAACCTCCAGATGCTAAACCAGCATTTCTTTTATGAAACTCTTCTTTATCATGATTGTATTGTACTAAATCACCATAAGCTAATATAATAGTTTCATATTTATGTATCCATGAATTATATGTATATGCTTTAGTTAAAACTTCATCTACTTGACGTTTATTTAAACCTTGTTCAAAACCTTTTTCATACAAAGATTGGTCTACAAATCTAGCTGACTCAAGTTTATTTAAATTTAAAACAGTTTCTTTATTAAAATAATTTAAAATATCATTTCTAATTTCTTGTTTTAAATCTGAATTTTCTTCTTTTTCTAAATAATCTATTAAATTTTCATTTACTTTATATAATTTTTCTTTAGTTTTTTCTGTTAAAACATCATCAAATGCTGTAAAAACTGAACCAGCCATAACAACAGTACCATCTTGTTTTTCAACTTCTCTACTATATCCTGCCCAATTAGACATTGTATCTATATTGTCATTAAATCTATTTATTCTTTCTAACTCACCGGCTAAATAACCTAACATAATATAAAAACCTTCAGTTTCACCTTCTCCACCATTTTTAGGTTTAAAAGACTCAATGTCTACATATAAATGATTATCAGATTTATTTGGATAAGACTCTACTTTTTGTGCAGATAAAGACATAGAAGTTTGTTTAGAAGCATGTCTCATAAACTCTTCAACACCACTTAATAACATTGTATGTAATTCTTGCAAAAACTTACTTGTTCCATCTAATGCAGCAGTAACTTCACCAGTATAATTACCTGCTTCAGTATCAATTAACTGTGTACCTGCAACGTTATTTAAATTTAATTTTACATCTACTTCTTCTGAGCCAACTCTAATTTTTCTTTTTAAACCATATTTACCATCAGTACTTTCTATATCTAAATGAAAAATAGAGTTTAATAATTGTGAATATTTTGAATGAGGATTGTTTTCATTTGACAACCAACGCATGTGTTTATATTTTCCATTAGGATCAGCTTCTTGTCTTGTAAGTTCTTGAAAACTACTAGCACTATTAATAGATGTAATTACTCTTGTAATAGTGTTATCAACTATTTGTTCCCATAATCTATTTCCATTAGGAGATAAAACACTAAAGTTTGAAAAACCATCAGACCATTGAACTTGTAATTCAGCTAATAACTTTATACTTTTATTAATGTCATTCTTTTTAGCATCAACTGGTGCTAATCCTTGTGGTAAACCTTTTTGTAAATATTCTAACGGATTTTTTTTAAATTTTTCTGCAGCTGCAATTTTAACCATATCTGTAGATAAACTTGCATTATGTACAAGTCTAACATTATCAAGAATTAAATCTAATTTAAATTGTTGACGTATTGCTAAAGTATTACTAAACAAACTATTTAACTCAGGACTTGTATTATCCATTTCAATACCAAAAACTTTTAAAAATTCTCTAGACTTTTCAGTTTTAAAATTACCTGCTCTATCAGTAAAATCATTTAATATTTTATTAGTATTTAAAAAATTTACACCATCTGTATCTACTTCAACATAAGGATTTACGTCAATAGAAGCTGATACAAAATTTTGTTTCCAATCATTTATAACAGGATATATTGCAAGACTTGCATCTACAACTAATGTATCATATGATGCAATTTCATCTTGAGTAGATCTACCTTCTTCATCATATTTTCTTCTTTGAGTAATATTTTTATTAATATTAAATTGAATATATTTAACTCTTGGTTTTTTTAAATCTTTAAAAAAATTAGTTTCAAGAGAAAATTGTAATCTATCAGTTAATTTTAATTGACTTGGAGGTCTTAATATATCTAAAAGTTGTATAAATTCAGGATAATTAGATGAAGCATAAGAAATTCTATTATACATGTCTTCATAATCAAAAGAACCTTCAGTTATTTTAGATAGTGCATTCCATATATTTTCTAATTCTTCTAATTGTGGATTACCAAAATCATCTAGTACTTCTATTATATTACCATCTTCTGTTTTTTCAATTTTATTAATATTTGAAAGTAACATTAATGTAGATGGTGCAGCTAAATTTTTAGGATTAATAACATTTCCTTTATAATCTTGTAAAATTCTTGTATTTTCTAAATCTTCAGGATCTTCAAGTAAAACTTCTTGTGTAATTTTAAATCTAGATTTCTTCATGTTGTATGCAAGAACATTGTTCTTTTCTTTTCCAGACAAAGTTTTTTTAATATCACCAAAATTTTCTAATGCTTTATTTAATAAAATTATATTATTAAATATATTTTCATTTTTAATTAAATTTTCAGTTTTATCATCTTCAACAGAATCTACAAGAGAAGTTAAATATTCTAATTGCAATTGTATTCTATCTTTAATAGAATTAAAAGTACTTTCTTTAAGAACAGGGTCAGAAAACAATCTAATAACACCTGTACTTGATTCTTCATTTTCATTATATTCTGCTATTTCTAATCCTATAAAATTATCAATTGTATTATTAATTTTATCTGACTCATCAATAGTAAAATTATTATTTATAGTTTTAAGTCTATTAAGTTTAGAAAACATTATGTTATCCATACTTGGATTTAAATCTAACATCTCACCTTTATAAAGCTTATCAAAATAAATTTTAATATCAGCAATATCTCTTGGTCTAGTCATGTCTTGTTGAGTAATCTTACCAAACATTACACGTAAAAATTCTTTAATTTTTTTAAATATTTTTCCAATAAAACCAGTATATAAAGTTTCATCTACCATAAAACTTCTAAAATCTTCAGCTATTATTTCTTCTATATCTAAACCATCTAATTCTGACCATTTTGGAATTTTTCTCATTTCATCGTAAAGTCTTGTTTTTTCATCAAGAGTTAAGAACAACTGAGAAAAACCATGCCATGCCTCATGATATAAATCAATTGGAGTTGCATTATTAGCTAAATTTAGTGTTATACCATGTTGTGACCATGTTGCAAATGCATTTGAGTTTATTACTTCAGAAAGTTTTTCTACAGTTTCAACAGGTATAAAAAATTCTCCATTTTTTTTCTTTGCTTGTGATAAAAAACTTTTTTCCCACCAATCATATATAGAATCTCTTTGTGCTTTTGTTGTAAATAATTTTTCAAATAAACCTGTTATACTTCTTTCATAATTAATAACTCTTGTTAAAGGTTTATTATTACTATTAAATAAAGCAGTAAGTCTATTTACTAAATTATCAGATGGTCTACCATTTAATTTACTATCATTTTGTTTTTGTGTTTGATTTGATTTTTTTGCATAAACTTTTTTAGTAGTTTTTTTTGCAATAGATGTTTTAGCTTTAGTTTTAAGTTTAGCTTTTACTGTAGTGTCTTCATCTCCAAATCTTTCTTTGAATTCATTTTTATTAGAAACAATAAATTGACCATTTTTACCGGCTTTATAAATTTTTGTAAACTTCCATCCAGAAGGTACAGTAACTTCAACACCTATTCCTAACTTTCTAGCAGCTTTAACAGCAGCTTCAGAAACACCTGTTTCACCAGTAGTAACAATCTGAGAAATTGTATCTATTAAATCAGTAGAATTAACTACACCTTCTAAAATATTGTATATATAGTTATCAATATCTATTTGTGTATATCCTTTTTTATATAGTTCAACAATATTATTTCCCGTAATATTTATTTTATCTTTTTTAAATCTATTTAATTGTTTTACTAGATTATTGACAACACCATTTACATTAGGTACAGTTTTATTTCTATTACTTTTTGGACTTAAAGCTAATGGGATATATTCTTGTTTATTTGTTCCTTTTGCAATTTTAGCATCACCTGATTCAAAAGTAACTCCAATATTTAAAGTAACATCTGATTCTTTAATGTTTTCTTTTAATTGAAAAGCAGAAGATAATTTTTTAATATTATAAACAACATCTCCTGGTTCTACAACTATATTTATAGCATTATCTATATCATTTTTTTGTTTAGATTTTGCAGTTTTTGAATCTACTTTATTTTTAAAAATATTATATTTTTGATTTTGACCTACAGGAGTAATCTCTGTAGGAACTGAAAAAGATAAGTATGCATTACCATCTGTAAAAAAAGGTCCAGAATCTGCACCAAATGCAATTTTAATAAATGGTGCCATAAATTCAAAATAATTTTTAGACACAGCCACTATTTTATTATCTTTAATTACATAATCTGAAAATTTACCTGTAAGTATATTTTCCATACTATAATTTAAATTTGCAGGATATGTAGTTTTATCTTTAACTACAGCATTTAATAAATGATTAATTATTAAATCTTTTGCATTTGGTAAATCTAAATCAACATTTTCACCATTAATCTTAACTACTAATGTTGTTACGCCATCAATAGATGGAGTATCTATTTCAATATTATTTTTTATTTTATCTGTGTTATCTTCTTTTACATTATCACCTAAAAATATTTCAGCATAAGCTCTTCTTTGAGTTGGAGTTAACTGATCACCACGATATTTTAATTTTGTAGTTAATATAGTTGCAATTTTATCTGATAATTCTCTATTAATATCACCTCTTTGTAATTTAACTGCATGAGCTATTTGATTATCTCCTAAATTTTCAATAACTTCTACTTCAATAATACCTCTTTTTTTACCAGCTATATATGGTTGATTAAATTGTGTAATATTTAAATCTGTTTCTGACAATAAAACAAATTTAGTAGGTTGATATCCATAACTACCTCCTGTAATTTTAAGTACAACTACTTCTTCAGGATTATTTTTAACATATTCATGTAAAGTATATAATCTATTTAATTTATCTTTTTGACTTTTATTTATTTTTTTGATTTCATCTTTTATATAAGCATCAGAACGACCTAAAGGATCAATGTTTTCTATACGTTCTTTAACTTCAGCTGCAACAATATCTTCAGCACTTACTAAACTATATTTAAAACCTGATCTATTTGTTAAAGTTAATAAACCATCTTCAAGTATTACATCACGAATTGCTTGATATACTAATCTACCTTCATTTGGATCTTCAGTAATTTTACCATTTTCTGTAAAATAAATTAAATTACCTTCTATGTCAGTAATAACATTCATAATACCATTATACTCAGGATTTTTTTCCAAAAACTCAACATCATCAGAAACTAAAAAAGATGTACCATCTGGTTTAGTTGGAAAATTACTTACAAGAAATGGTCTTTGAGCAAGAGAAACATCATCATAAATTATTTCATCTTGTTCAGCAGGTTTTTTTGTATTAAGAGCAAGAATGTTTTTAATTACTAATGCAAATAAAACTTTCTCTGGATCTTTCTCATCAGGAGTTGGATCATTTGGATTTTTTGTTTTTGAATAATTAATTGTATTAGTTAATGGATTATCAACTTTACTTTTTTTATTTACAGCACTAATTTTAGAATTTAATTTAGGATCTTCTAATATAACATCTTGTGATTTTATATTTTTATTAATTATTTTTTCTTTTTGTTCTTTTATACTAATTTTTTTAGGAGCAAAAAAACTTTTAACATTTTTTAGTTCTTCAAAGTCAACACTTAATTTATAAATAGAATTAAAATCAAAATTATTTTTTACAAGTTTACTTTTAATTGCTTTTTGATTAGTCACTAAAGTAAATATATCAGGAACAGCTTGTGCATATAGCAAAGCCTTATTGGTATCTTCAGTAGCTTTTAGTGCAGTATCATAAAAAAATTTAATTAAATCTTCTACTTTTACAGCATTAGTGTCATTTTTTACTTTAAAATAAATTAATTTAAAAACATCACTTATTTGTTCTTTATTAAGTGCACATGCCATTTTAACAGAGTTTAGTATTATTATTAAAGTTCTTTAATAAATCATCTTCAGATACATTATTATTTTCAACTTCATCTACTAATTTAGATTGTGCATCAGTATCTTGTGAAAAAGACTCATAAATAATTTGTGAATCTTCAGCATTTTGAATGTCTTCTTCAGTTAATTCATTTTCAATTTCTGATTCAATTGACTCTTCATTCATTTTTATAAAATTTAATTTAAGTTCATTTTGATTAAAGTCACCACTTTCTTCAGTAATTATATCTTTAACTGTTACAAAAGCTTCACTAACTTTTGTAATTCTAACAGGGTTAATATTTGTATTATCAAAGATAACATTTTTAGGTAATAAAACCATATCTACTTCTAAGTTTTCAATAGACATATCTATGTTTAATTCATCTAATCTATTGTTGTAAGCTTCATTTAATTCAGTAGTATTTATGCTACTTGGATCAGTTTCAATTTGTGTTAGAGCTTCTATATATTTAGTTCTAATATTATCTAAAGTAGCTTTTTTAATATCAGTAATAAATTTTTTACCTTTTTTAGAAGTCACTATAATTGTTTCTTCTTCAGTTGGTATAATTCCTAACAAAAGTGAATTATTTAACAAAGTTTCATTTATTCTTTCTTTGACTTCGTCATTTGTAACAGTTCTTGTTTTTTGTCCAGGAACTCCTTTTGTCTTTCTATTTCCAGACTTTTCATTCTCAGGTACACTAGACCTATCGGATACTGTTTGTTGTCCAAAGACTTTTTCTGATTCTTCTTGGTTCCGTTTACTGATTTTTCCATTTTTAGTTAAGTTTATAAGTTGTAAATCATTTATTAAATTATTAATAGCATTTATCTGATTATCTACATCAGTAGAAATATCACCTCTTGTTTTAACTTGAGATGCCAAATCAGTTAAATCTTCTAAAACAGTATTAGACCAAGTTTTAATGGCCTTAAGTTCACTATCACTAATGCTAGTAACACCATCATCAAAAAGTTTATTTAATGCATCAGGATAGTTTTTAGCTAATATCTCATCTAACTTAATAGATAATGCAGGTGAATAAGATAATCTAGATATTTCTTTTAAATCTTCTATTCTTTCATCATTAGACTTACCAGCATACAATTTAAAATTTTGAGGAGAACTATTAATTGCAAATATAAAATCATTTACATTACCTCCACGCATAGTTCTTTGTGGATTGCTATCATTTAAATCTTTAATAGTTTGTCTTATGTTTTTTAAATCCATTGTAAGTTGACCAATAGCATTAACATTTCTATTAAATGTACTTGTTGACTCTGGTGTAACTTCATTTAGTTTACTAGGAGATAAAGTTTTATTTTTATTTTGTAATTCATTAATAGAATCTAGTATAACAATTTCTTCTTTTTCTAATTTTGATATCTCAGCATCATTTACATCATAAGTAAGAGAAGCAATTATATTTGGATCATTACCTGAATAATTAACTCTGTATAAAACATCATTAATTAATACAGTATTTTTATTTAAAATTCTAGTTGTGTATGAAACATTATTAATAATAATAGTTTCAAATACTTTTTTAGTTTCTTTTACTTGTGATAAACCAATATTATTAAGACTTAAATTTGGATCATTTACTGCAGAAGACTCATAATATAAATCTATAATTTTAGATTTAGTTGGTACTTCTACTATATCAGCTGTAGTATCTGTACCTAAAGCAGCTAGTTTATTTTCTATTGCTTCTATTTTATCTCTTATAATAGCACCATTTTCAAAATCTAAAACATCCATTAATTCTGCACTTTCTTTTTTTAATTTTTTTAATTCAACTTCTAATTCAGCTTTAGTATCTGTAGTAGGAGTAAGTTGATCTGCAGTAAAATCTTGTTTAGTTAAGTCTTCTGTAACAGTTGTTTTTGTTTCATATGTTTTTATAGGATCAACTTGTATACTAAAGGTTCCATTGTCATTAAAAATTAATGTACCAACTTCACCATTGTATAAAACTTTTTTTCCAATATTATCTTTTAAAGATGTAGATGCACCAATTTCTTCTACAAGTTCATCTGTTGTTTCTATTGTGTTAACAGAACTTATAATAGGAGCTTTTAATGGAACAATTGATTCAACTTCATCAAAATACTCTAATTCATATGTACTTGAATTTTTATCTGAAACAATATCTGAAAGTTTTGCACTTATTAAATTACTTTCTCTATCATAGTTAACTTCAATAGGAAGTAAAGAAATTCTTTCTGGCATTATACCAGTCATATTGTAAAATAAATTTCTATAAATAGATTGCTGAATCCTAAAATATAATTTCTTACTAAAGTTACTATCTTTTTTTAATTGTATTATTTCTTCATTATTATTTATTTCAGTTTCAGTTTTACCTTCTTCAGTTAATTTAGCAGTTAATTTTTCTAAATTATTTTCTGCAGTAATACGACTCCAATTTTTACCTAATAAAGCTTTTACATCAATTATACTAAAATTACCATCAGCAGATATTGCAATTAAATCTGTTTCTCCAACTAATCCATTTTCAAATAATGACTTGTCAAATAACATATCACTTGCTCCAACAATCATGTATTTGCCATCAATGATACCATCTCTAAAATTAGTTATTATTCCACGGTCACCAAATAAACTATCAAAAGCTTCTTGAGACATTTTTTCAGGTTTAACAATTTTATTAAATTGTATTCCACCACTATTACGAGTTAAAAAATCTTTTATTAAAACATCAATCATATTTCCTATGTCTGCTGCTTCTTGATATGCTGCTCTTTGAATCACAGCTATTACATTTTCTCTTGAAAAATCTTTTGTTAACTCTTCTTCAATTTTTTTAAACTTTACAGGATTTAATGTTGAACCATTTTTACTTCTAAAAACATTTGATTTAGCTGAATTTAAAACTTTAAGTTTAAAAGATTCTAAAAATAAACTTAATTTATCATTTTCATTTATAGATGCATCTGACATAATAGCATCATAGGTGGATAAAATAAAACTTTTAACAAAAACATCTTGTTTAACACCATCTATTTCTTCTGTTTCTGTTTTATCTTTTAACCAAGAATATAAAAAAGGTTCAGAATTATTTATTTCATTATTTAATTCTTCAGCTTTTTTAGTTACTCTTTCAGCTACAGCACCATCAATTTTTCTTTCAATTAATTCACCATTATCATTTAAAACTTTTTCAATTTCAGACTGCCTACTTATTATTTTTTCATTAAATATTTGTAGTGCTTTATCAAATACAGTTGTATCTTGTTGTAAACCTTGGTCTCTTATAAAATTTATAACTCTATCTAATTCTTTTAAATCTTCTGTAAGATCTTCTTTTTCTTTTTTAGTTAATTTAGTATTTTCTTGTAATTTTTTTTCATAAACGTTTCTTATGTTAATAAGAGGTTCTATTTTACTTGTAATTTTAATTTCATAACCTTTTTGTACTTTTATATATTTAAAAACAGGAGCTTTAAATTGTCTTTTTTCAGCTTCTTCAATAAGTCTTTCAGCAGCTTTTTTCATATTAAACTCTGTAATGACACTATTTTGTGTTTCTAACCAATTGTTTCTAATTAAGTCATACTTTTCATTATCAAATTCAGTTCCTATTTCTGAATTAAATTTATCATTTAAAATATCATATAATTCTTTAGACTGTTTTTGAATTTCATCCCATGTTGCAGATAAAGAAATGTCATTATCTGTGTCTTCACTTACAACACCTTTTTTAGTAAATTCAGTTTTTAAATCATTAATATGCTCTTCATATTTTTTTATAATAGCATCTAATACTTTTTGATAATCAGCATAAGATTGTGTTTTATTAATTATGTCAAGAGGTTCAATTTCAGTAACAATTTCAGTTGTTGTTCTTAATCTTTCTTTTTCATTATTTAATAATTCAGCTATACCAACTAAATCAAATGCAACTTCTGCACGTTGACCTTTATCAAAAGTTGTTTCATAAGAATTAAAAATAGGTAATATTACATCTTTTAATTTTTGTTGATCATTTTCATTTTTATATTGTAAATCTGCTAATAACTCATCATTAAAATATTCTTTTGGTATTGTTGTATTTTTTTTAAAATCTTTAATAAGAGATTGAATTAAAGCAGGATCATTAGATATAAGACTTTCAAGAAAATTATCAATTTCACCAATTTTTCTATCTATTGTAAGTTGTGAAACTGGTTTTCTAACTTCTGTACCTTTTTCTTCTTGTTCAAGTAACTCATCATATGAAAAATTTGTTTCAGTTTTAAGATCTCTTTTAAAATTTTCATCAGCAGTTTCAATTTCTTTTTGTTTTTGAGCTAATAAATCTTCTAAAGCTTCTTCAAACTGTCCATCTATATCAGCTTGTTCACCAGCTGCTGGTTCTCTTTGCATCTTAGCTGTATTTATAAAAATATATGCATAGTTATCATATGCTATACTTCCTTTAGGAATTATTCTTTCATTTCCTTCTGTAGCTTCAATAAAATAATCAGGTAAATTTTCTGGATCTTCAACCCAATTTGCAAAGTCTTCTAAATCAACATAAATATTTTGATCAGATAATGATTTTAATAGGTCATTATTTTCTTTTGCAATAATAGATTTATTAATTATTTCTTTATAATAGTTTCTTCTATTTAAATAAAGGTTACGCATCCATTCATAATTTCTTTCAACATGCTCATAAAAAGAAGCAGGTTGTGAAAGTAAATTTATATATGGTATTAATACTTGAGATTCTCTTTTTAATAACTCAGCATCTATAAGGTCATTAAATAAAGAATCTACACCACCTTTTTTATTTAAATCATTTAATACTTTTTGATAATTAATTTCAGAACCAGATAAAACTTTAAGTAAATTTTCAAATGCTTCTTTAAATAATTGTTTTGGTTCAACACCTGTTTCTTCAATAGTTTTTCTTAATCCTTCAATATCTTTATTAAGGTCTTCTTTATTTGGAATATTTTGATTATCAATATCTTTTTCTAATACATTTAATGATTCAATATTATCAGAAATATTTCTTCTATATATTTCTTGTTTTTGACTAAAAAGACTTAATGCAGATAACATTTTTTCTTTTTCAATAGCATTTCTATTTGATTCAGGTGTATTAAGACTTTTTAAAGTTTCAATTTCAGTAGATAACATATCTATTGTATTTGATAACTTATTACTGTCTAATAATGTTTGAAAATCTGCAGAAGGCATATTTTTAAAAAGAGAACTTTTGTTAAGAGACTTAACAATTTTATCAATTCTTTCTAAATTATTTGTAAAAGATTCATTTAAATAAACTAAATTAAATATTCCTCTGTCAATTGCTTTATTATATATAGCTGCTTTATCATATTCTGGAGTTCTTTCTTTTAAGTCTTTTAAATTTATTTTTTTTATTCCAAATGTATTTTGTGCATAATCATATTGTTCTTGCATGTTTTTTGATTTTTTTAAATAATCAGTCAACATTGTTCTTGTCTTTGCCCCTTCACCTTGTTTTAAATCAAGAGTTTCTTCTAATTCAACATCACTAAGAGAAAGATATTTACTCATATTTTTATTAAGTATACGATGAGTACCTGCTTGTAAAGCAGTTAAAGTGTTTGATAAAAATGAAGCTTCTACATTATCAAATTTTTGTTTTGTTGTAGTATCATCATCAGCACTATTTCTAGCAATAATACTTTGACTTCCATAGTTATGCATTCTTTCATTTAAAAAATCAACAGGATTCTGATGCATTTCATTCATAACATTTGCTAAATTAGTTGCATAGTTATTTCTATCTTCCATGTAAGTTTTATATGTTGCCGGATCCATATTATATTTATTATATAATATAGAAGCAGTTCTTGGTATAGGACCCTGACCAGTAAAAGGTCTTAATAATCCTCCCATTACAAAACCAGACATAAAAGTTTCAAAGCCTTGACCAGATAATTGTGATTTATATGCAGCATCTAAAGTTGACATTGAATAATCAAAATTTGCTTTAGATGAATCAAAAAATGAATTAACATAATAATCTTCTGTTGCTTTTCCTATTATATCTTGCATAACTTCTTGAGCTCCCTCAACAACATTTACTTTAAAATAATTAAGTGAACCATTAACAAAATTACCAGGTTTAACAAAACCTTTTAATGCAGTTTTTAAACCAAATTTTTCAACTCCATAAGCACCTTCTTTAACACTTTTTTCTCCAGCTTTAGAAAAAAATTTTTTTCCAGAATCATAAACTATATCAAATTCTTTTCCAACTGTACGTACATTTCTTGATGCACCTGCCATAAAATTACCATTAACTAAACCATCAAATGCAATTTTATTTGTATATAAAACTAAAAGACCATTTTTCCATGTATCTCGAAAACCTGCAACTTTTGATCTTTTTCTCATCTCAAGTTGTTCATAATCTGTTGGTGCTCTATTTTTTTCTACCCAAAATTTATCATAAAGTTTATTATATGTATTGTTTTCAACAAAGCCCCCTTCAAGTCTACCTTCTGATAAAGCCATGTTCATTCCAATAACATCTCTAAATAATCCTCCAGCTGTTTTTGCAGTTCGTGCAAGACCACTTAAGTTATCTCCACTTGTAAAAGCTTTTAATCCTTGTGCAGTATTGTTTAAAGGATTTATAAAATTTACAGTTGTTGTTGAAGCTGCTTTAAATAATCTTTTGGCATCATTAAATTTTTCTAAATTTCTTAAATTAGTAAGCATTTTGCCTCCATACTTACCCATATTCCAAAGAGATTTTGGAACTGATAATAAACCTTTAATTGCACCTGTAGCACCACCAACAGCACCACCAATGGCTGTTCCTTCTGGTCCAACAATTGAACCTTCTATAGCACCAATTGCTGCATATTCCATAGCAGCTTCAGTCATTATTCCTCCTGTATAAGCAAGACTATTAAAAACATTATTAAAAAAACCCCAAACTCCACCTTTAGTAGACATACCAATAGAAGATAATTCTTCATATGAATTTGCTTCATCAACATCTTGTCCAAAGTCTCCACCAAATGCTTTTCCATAACTTTTAGGATTAGCCGTTAAACCTTGAAAAAACATAGGTGCTGCAGCTTGAGTTCCCATTCTAACAAAATCATCAAATATAGTTGTGTTAGCATTAAATACTTCTTCATTATTTATTTCTGGATTAAATCCAATTTTATCATATGTTTTTTGTCCATATGCTTTATACCTTGCTTTATGTGCACCAGTAGATGAAGCATCATACATAAAAGATTTTGCATATTGACTATTATCCTCATGTTGATAAGATCTATGTTGTGTTTTAGCAATTCTAGCTAATAACTTATCTTGAGTAGTAGAAGCAATTTGTTTTTTATCATACGGTGGAAAACCAACAGAATGATCTCTAATAGACTGTTGTTTAATTGTTGGTGAACCTTTAGTAGTACCAAAAGTTTTAATTTTAACAGGAAGAACTTCAGGTTTTTGTGCAATCCTATTAGGATTAGGTTCTGTACTAGAAACATTATTATTAGTAATATTAGAAGTTTCAGTTTGAAAATTTATATTACCAAAAGGTAAAAAACTTTCTAAATCTGTAGTTCCTGGATTAATAAATTGACCCATTTTAGAAATATCTGCTAAAGTATTATCTTCTGCCATTTTTTAATATTAAATTATTCGTATGGATTTTGACTATTAAGACTAACTCCTGGTGCATAAGTTGATTTTTTATATAACCTATTCCATATTTCTGCATTTTCTGCAGCTTGTTCTCTAAACTGTCCCATCATATCATCAAATGCCTCATTAATATCAAGATTAATAGGAGGATACATACTACCTTCAGTCATAACTTGACCAGTTGATTCATCTAACATATTATAACTGTATTCAAAAGTATAAGGAGCAAGACTGTTAACAGTACCTTTTCTTATTTTTATATTTCCTGCTCCCATAGCATCTTCATAATCAAATTTATCTAAAGCTTGTACAATTGATTCTAATCCAGTTCTTTGATTTCTTGTAAATAAAGTGTTATTCCAATTTTTTGTATTTGACATTAAAGAAATACCATTTTTTAAAATAGCATTTTCAATTTCTTGTGTTATAATACCACCATCATCAGTAGCTTTAAGTTCATCTAAAACATCTTTAGTAGGATAAATTACCATAGTTCCAACATTTCTATTTTCAAGAGCAATTTGACCACTAGCTAATCTAAAGTTTTTTACTTTATCATCACCTAATTTATTATGATAATTAGCTATAATTAATTCTGCAATTTTTACAGCATCTTTTGAACCAGATCCAAATGCTTCTTGTGTATCTTTAACTCCAGTTTTATTTGCTCCATAAAAACTAATTGGATTATTAGTTTGATCATAAAAATTTATATTATTTACATCTTTTGTAAATTCACGAAAATATTTAAAGCCTTGACTTTGAATAGCATTTACACTTACAGTAGAAGCATTTAAATTTGTATTATACACTGCATTACCTTTTCCATCTTTAGTAAATAAAGGTGACAAAGCTATAATTTCTCTTCCATTTTGTATAACTTCTTTATGAGAGATTGATAAATCTCTATATAAATCTCTTAATATAACTTCTGGTTTATCATCAGATAATTTTTGTTTAATAAATCTTTGTTCAAGTTGAGCAACTTCAGTTTTAGTTAAATTTTTATAAGTTTCATCTGGCCATAAATTTTTAGTATTACCTTTTTTTCTATAATTTTCTTTTTGAAGAAAAGTTTTTAATTCAGCTTTTTCACTGGCCATTAAAGCATCTATTCCTTCATATTCTAAACTTCCAAATTTACCAAAAGAACGATTAACTTTAGTATTAAGTTTACCTCCATATAAACTCATTGCTTTAGCAATAAATTCTTCTTCACTAACTTTTGATAAATTATCATTTAAAAAAAGATCTGTAATATTTTTTCTTTTACCAGGATCAATTCCACTTATTTCAGTAGTAGATCTTAAAGTTTTTAATACAGCTTCTCTATTTTTATTTTCTATAAGTTCATTTCCTTGTGCAAAATGCATATAATCTCTCATTTTTGTATGAGTTTGATCCATTAAATAATTAGCAGCAATACCATTAGGATTTCCTTTTTGTCTATCAGCTAATTGTAAAACTCTATTATATACGCCTGCAACATACTTTGCACCTTTATTATCTACAAACTTTAAAGGATTTTTTTTATAATCATTAGCAAAGTCTTGTTGAGACATTGCTCCAAAATTTGCAATCATATCTTTTATGTATGAATCACCTGCATTCGGAACTTGAACTTTATTTTTTGTTCCTTTTTTATTATTAGCATTTATTAAGCCTAACAACATATCTCTTTGACTAGTTACTTTTCCTGATGGATTAAAAATTGCATTTGCTTCATCTTTAGTTATAACCTGAGTTGTTTCCATAGTTTTAACAAAATGAAGCATACTTTCAAAACCAGGTCTAACACGATCTGAAAATTCTTTTTCTAGTTCATTATTTACTTGTATTATAGATTGATCTTTATCTCCTACTCCACTAGATTCA
>Ga0049085_10000171_pt1 | contig 28090 bp, 30 predicted proteins | sample GreLakmeSU08MSRF_FD_66721 | JGI IMG/M metagenome (GOLD analysis project Ga0049085, IMG submission 66721) | Freshwater lentic microbial communities from great Laurentian Lakes, MI, USA - Great Lakes metaG SU08MSRF | ecosystem: Environmental > Aquatic > Freshwater > Lake | place: Great Lakes... | reverse complement strand
TCAAATATCACGGTGACTTACACTGCCGATGCTGGTGGCAGAGGCAATAGTTGCGTATATGCACTGATCGGCGCCGAGCAAGCCATTAAATAAAACGTCGCGAATTATGGTGCGACAGTTAGTTTTTGTTCGCCAAGGCCGGAAATACCAAGTTCTACAACATCACCATTGTTCAAATATCTGGGTGGCTTTTTGCCATGACCAACGCCTTGTGGCGTGCCTGTATTGATCATGTCACCTGGGTCTAAAACCATGAATTGGCTTGTGTACCAAATCAGGTGAGCGACATCAAAAATCATGTCAGAAGTATTGCTTGACTGCTCCTCGTTGCCATTTATCTTCAACCAAAGTTTTAGATTTTGCGGGTCGTTAACTTCGTCGGTCGTTGCTATCCACGGGCCAAGAGGGTTGAAAGTCTCACAAGACTTGCCTTTATCCCATTGACCGCCGCGCTCAAGTTGAAATTCTCGCTCAGAAACATCATTTGAAACGGCATAACCAGCAACGTATTCAAGTGCTTCTTGTGGACTCTTTAGGTATTTTGCCTGTTTGCCGATTACAACACAAAGCTCAACCTCCCAGTCAGTTTTCGAAGAGAGTTTTGGAATAATAATTTCATCATTTGGTCCGATGATTGTGTTTGGTGCCTTCATAAAGATAATTGGCTCTTTTGGAATCTCCATGTTTCCTTCGCGCGCATGCTCGCGATAGTTCAGTCCAATGCACACAATTTTTTGAGGGTCAGATAACGGGGCGCCAATTCGCTTATTTGAGATGTCGACTTTTGGCAATTTTCCATCGTTGACTGCGATTCTTAATTTCTCAACTCCGTTAGCTTCAAAAAAATCCCGATCAAAGTCGGCAAAGATGCTGGAGGCGTCGTAACTTTCAGTTGAACCTGTTGGAATTACGACAGGCTTTTCATTTCCACTTGGTCCGACTCTTAAGAGTTTCATGGTTTCACCCTGTTTCTGGTTTTATATGGCTGACTTGGAAAACACTTCTAGAGATTCAGCAATTGCAATTTCAAGGTCAGTTGCTGGTGGGGGAGACGCGAGGTCGATCCAATCCTGCGCGTCCGCAGAGTAGACGACCGGTAGTTGATTTGTTCCGTATGTCAAATCGCCAAAACCGCTAACGGCTTTAACGATTTCAACAAAATCTGATACTCCCACAACGTGGCCGTTTATATTTACAACCGGTGCACCATCTACATTTGTTCGCACCGCAAGGATAAATGCAGCTGCAACATCTGGCGCATATTGAAAATCAAGCACACCTCCGTACTCAACATGAAATTTTTCTTTTTTTGTTGCCTTTTCAATTGCAACGCTTGGTTGCGATGTCATACCTTGGTCGCGACCTGGTCCAAATACAGTGTGCGGTCTAAGCCCGACACTTCGGACGCCATATTCATTCCAGTAAACTTTGGCGACATCTTCGGCGGCAGTCTTGTAGACGCCATAAAGTGTCGTTGGTAGTCGTTGCGCGTCTAGAGAAAGTTTTTCGTCTGGATAATCTGCGGCTAAACCAAATACAGCGATGCTGCTCGCATGACTGATATTTTTTACTCCAAGTTTTTTTGCTGCCTCAAAAATATTGACAGTGCCGACTACGTTTACACTTGCACCGAGTGCAGGGTTCGCTCGACAAAAAGGCACTTGAAGTGCCGCAAGATGAACCACATGCGTAACTCCTGTCATTGCATTTTCTACATCTTGAGCAATGGTTAAGTCGCCGAATGCCCACTTAGCTTTCGGCATTGAGCCATTATTTATCAGAAGGTGCCGATGCTCGTCAGCCTTAAGATCGAATGCAGTTACTTCAATGCCCTGCTCAAGCAGTTGTTTAACAACCCATGCACCGATGCATCCATTAGCGCCAGTTACCAAAAATCTTTCACTCATTAGTAAGTTGCCCTTCCGCCTGAAATGTCGTAACAGGCACCAGTTGAAAAACTGCATTCTTCTGAAGCCAGCCAAGATACAAGGGCTGCAACTTCTTCAGGTTGTCCAACTCTTGACATAGGAATTTTTGCAATCATGTATTCAAGAACTTTTGGATCAGTCTTCTGATTTATTGGCGTGCTGATTACCGCAGGTGCAATTGAATTAACCAAGATGCCGTCTGTCGCAAGTTCTTTCCCGGCTGATTTAGTAAGTCCGATCACAGCGGCTTTTGACGCAGAGTATGCAGCAAGGTTTGGGTTGCCTTCTTTTCCGGCGATGCTTGCGATATTGATTATGCGACCCCACTTACGAATTCGCATCTGACCCACAACTGCTCGCATCATGTTAAATGTGCCAGTCAAGTTAATGTTCATTGTTTGCAGCCAAGCATCATCGGTTATATCCCAAAACGGCATGTTTGGTCCGACGACGCCAGCGCTGTTTACAAGAATGTCGATCTGGCCTGCATCTTGGACTGCTTTATTACATTCAGACGAGCTACTGACATCTGCAGTTAAGAAGTCTGCAAATTCTGAACCCACAGTCGTTGGCTTATAAATATCGACACCGATAACCCTGCAACCGTCTTGACTTAGGCGTTTTGCGCAAGCCAGGCCAATTCCTTGCGACGCGCCGGTTACTAGAGCAGTTCTATTTTTCATGGCCATGGCTAAGAAATCTAGCAAAGATATATTATTTAATCCAAGCCGAAGCTAATGAAACCTAGGGGATGAGTACTGCACGACCAGTTATTTTGCCATTTAACAAGTCGTGTAGCGCCTGATTGGCGTCTTGGAGGGCATACTTCTGAACTCTAGGTTGAAGTGATCCTGTGGTTGCAAGGTGCGTAACTTCTTGTAATTCAGAGTAGGTGCCAACGTAGATTCCTTCGATTCGCTTCTCGTTTTCAATTAAATCGAGCATTGTCGTGGTGACAGAACCTTCGGCACCAATTACGAAATAGGTTCCTCCGAAAGTTAGGCATTTGAGAGCATCGGTAGAAGTTGCACTGGTGCCCACAAAATCAAGCACAACTTTCGCCTGACCGTGGTACCGGCTCGTAAGTTCGGTTGCGCCACATGTGTGCTCAATGCCAAGAGTCTTTGCAAATGTAAGTGCCTCAGACTTATTGTCAACTGCAATAATTTTCGCAGGTGAGATACTACGCAAAATCTGTAATGCCAAATGGCCGAGCCCACCTATACCGATGACAATTGCAATGTCACCGACTTCTAGAATTTTTGATGCACGTTTACAGGCGCGATAAGCAGCAAGTCCTGCATCCGTAAGTGTTGCTAACTCACAAAGGTCAGATTCGCTTGCAACTTTGATTAGCGCGCGCTCATTTGTTAATAAATATTCTGCGTATCCGCCGGGGGCATTAATTCCTGGAGTGATACGGTTCGGTGCATTTGTATCAAGTCCTTGCCGTTCAGTGCGAGAAAGTCCATCACTGATAAATGGAAAGCAAATTACCGAATCGCCTTTCGAAACCGTTGTCACAAGTGATCCGGTCTCTTCGACGATTCCGGCATTTTCATGACCAAGTACATGAGGTATGCCAACTGGAAGTAATCCGCTAATTAGGTGCAAGTCAGTTCTACATACTCCTGAGGCAGAAATTTTGATCACAACATCACATGGGCCAGTCGCTCGTGGTTTGTCGACTTCATTAACTTCAACGAGTTCGCCCGACAACTCAGGATTGAGTTTGCGCATTAACATTTGTCGCATAAAACATTATAATATACCAGCAAGCACCCAATTCAAAAATGAGGTTCTGCATGTGTACAACTGGAGTTTTTCGCTTGGCATCTGGAGGTTATGCGCTCTTTAAGAATAAGGATTTCGGTCGAGCTTATTTCGATGATCGAGTTGTATTAGAACCAAATGTTTTTGGTGTCAGTGGTACTACTTCATGGGCCGGTGTTGACCCGAGTCTTGACCAATTTTCAGGATTCTCTGTCGGCGCAAATAGCAGTGGTTTATTGTGTTGCGATTCAAATGTTGTCACGCTCGATAGCCATGTAAATTATGACATTATGGTTGAAGTCTCATTACGCGAAGGAACGAATGTTGAGTCTGCAATTTCGGCGGTGAAGAAAGAAGTCGCAAAGAGTCCAACCTCATGGGGAAATATGGTGCTGATTGATCAAAACTCGGCGGCGTCAATAGAGATACGTGGTACTGAAATTGTTGCTGTTCCGCTCATTGGGGCAAACGCCCGCACAAACCATCATCTAAGTCTTGGCGATCATGAATTGCAAGAAGACAAAACCACGACTGTTCCTAGATTTAATTCTGCGTCTAGGCGCCTTGCTGAAGTTAAATCTGTGAGCGACGTTTTTGCTTTGCTGAAGTCGCATGATGATGGAGATACGGGCGTATGCAACCATGCTCTTCATACAACTGTGTATAGCTATGTGTTGGTGCGTGAAAATAACGAGACAACATTGCATGTATCTCAAGGTCAGCCTTGTCTGAACAATAAAGTGATTGTTAACAAGATTCCGTTTGGTTCTGCTTTCAACACAAAATCAGTAAATAATTTTATTGCAAATTATCCGTCTGCTAACAAGGCCAATTTTGGGGTGACTGTTTAGACGATTGTTTTGTCGATTGGCCAAGTTCCTTGAGCACAGTTTTTGTATGGAAGTTTGGAAAATTGATTTGATGCAGCACCGAGCACGTCTAAGTAGAGAGCACTATTGCCAGAGTCTGGAAAATTAGCTTTGAAGTCAGAGCAACTTCGAACTACTAAAAGCTCTGAATCAAATGCGTCTAATTGAGCGTGTCGCCATGTCGCTGGGTCTGCTGACCAGCAAGGAAACTCGCTGATCAGAATTTTCATTGATCTGAAACTGACTACTGCGAATCGGCCCATCGTCGCTTTCAATCCAGAATAGCCAGCACCGGTGAGCTCATAATCGCCATCGCCTAAGTAATCAAGACGAACTTTAATTGAGACCGGTTTCGACCACCGTTGGTCAATAGTGCAGCCAAGGCTTAACGTCGGTTCGTCACCGAGCGTTAGAGCATGGCATTTAGCCACGGCAGGTTGGTCGGTGATCGGAATAAACGTATTGAGCCCAGAGTTCGAACTTATGAATGCTTCAATCATGATTGGGCTGTCTCCAGATGCGCCCGCAGTCGGGGCATCCGAAGATTCTGCAATTATGAAGGGCCGAATACTTGAGTTTTCTGCAATATTTATTGCTTGCGACGGAGATGCCAAATTTGAGATCTTAAAGTCTTCTCGATGTCGCCAAACGGCGTTAACTATCTCTGATGAAAGCTCACGTGCCGCGGTCGGATCGTTATTTGAAATACAAAGCGCGCCAAAGCCAATTCCTTTGCTGTCGAGCCATGGTTGGCATGGGAAAACGCTCACATCAATTATCGAATCATCAATTTTCTCCAAATGCCGAGTGAGTATCTCTGCGAAGATTCCTTCAGAAGTATTCAATGTTTGGTCGGGAAAAATAGTTGGGCACTTAGCAAGGCTCATGGTTGGTTTAATTTCGCCCGCAATAGTTTTGAGCAGCAACCTCACCACACGACGACCTGTTTCGCTCAAGTCAATGTGAGGGTTTGTTTTGTATCCACTAATCACAGTTGCTAATTCAAGAAATTCTTCTGAAATGTTCGCATGTAGGTCTAGCGATAATGCAATTGGTATTGAGTCACCAACAAATTTTCGAATGAATCGTAAAATATGTAAGTCAGCGCTGTTGCCAGATTCATCGATCATCGCTCCGTGTAGACAGCAGACATACGCATCAATAGCCTGTTGAGTTTTCAGTTTTCGCTCTAAAAGATCGATCAGCGTCTTTAGAGATTCTTTGTCAATGGGTCCTGATGGTAAAGCGAATGCGTTGAATACAGCAACGGCAGTTCCATCAAGGGCACTAATTTCGTTGAGGGCGCCTTCGAATTCTAAATTTGCACTAGGTTTTCGTAGCGCGAGTTCGTTAGTTGTAGCAATGTCAAAGTTATCTATACTCGTCTTCCTAGGCGAAAAGGAGTTGCTCTCTTGCATCAAAGAAATAACACCGATTTTTTGAGCGTGCTTGAATCTTGTCGCGCGATCGGCATTCTTAGAAACTGTCCCACTATTCATGTATTAAAAATGGTAGTTGCTGCAGCTGAAGTTGGTTTCAAGTTCATAGAAATTACGCTCGACTCACCTGATGCATTAAAAATGATCGGTGATGTAGTTAGAGAGTGTCCAGGCTTAGTCATAGGCGCCGGAACAGTGCACACACTAGATGAAGTTAAAAGAATTGCTGATGTTGGTGGGCAGTTCATTGTCGCTCCAGTTATTTCAGGATCAGTTTTGCGAACAGCACATGAACTTGGATTAGCCACATTTCCTGGTGCTGCGACTCCGACTGAAATTCAAACTGCGATTGATCTCGGTGCGACAGCAGTGAAAGTGTTTCCTGCGCAGCAATTGGGCGGGCCGGGATATTTAGAAGCAATTCGAGCACCGTTGCGAAAACCAAAGTTGATACCAACTGGGGGAGTTGATAGCTCAAACGCCAGACAATATTTGAACGCGGGGGCAATCGCAGTTGGTGTTGGTGGTTCAATGTTCCCAAAATTGGCTTTAGACAACGGTGATGTTGACGCAGTTAAGAGGGCTGCAACAGATTTTCTAAAGGCGATCCAATGACCGTTGAGGTAGTCACGCTCGGTGAAGCGATGCTTCGTATTTGGACACAAGTTGGTGAACGTTTAACAACTGCCGAGTCGTTTCGCGTGTCGGTTGGTGGCGCAGAGTCAAATGTCGCGGTTGCATTACGTCAAATAGGCAAATCTTCGTCCTGGATATCTCGATTGGCATCAGACCCTTTAGGCGAAAGGATTAGCCAAGAGATTGGTCGACACGGAGTTGACACATCCGGAGTTACTTGGGACAACAATTCGCGCACTGGCCTATATTTCGTTGAGTTAAGTGCTGCTCCGCGACCAGTGATGGTGCATTATGACCGAGCGAATTCTGCGGCGTCAAAAATGTCAACTCAAAACACAGATCTATCTGTAGTTGATTCGGCAAAAGTGTTTCATATTTCAGGAATAACTCCTGCGTTGAGTGCGTCCTGTGCGGCACTTGCACAGGCTGCAGTAATTTATGCAAAGTCTAAAAAAATTCTGGTGACTATTGACATCAATTATCGTTCGCGGCTTTGGTCTGTACAAGAAGCAAGACAAATTCTGTCGAAAATGTGTGAATCAGCGAGTTTAGTTATCTGCACTCGCGAAGATGCAAAAGATGTTTTTTCGATCAGCGGCGTGGCTGAAGATGTTGTTAAAGAATTGTCGAATCAATTAAATGTTTCAAATATTGTTCTAACTGACGGCGCAGTTGGCGCGTATTCTCTTATAAACGGCAAAGTTAAACTTACGAGCTCGATTAAGACAGATACTGTTGATCGAGTTGGCGCTGGTGATGCATTCGCTGCCGGGGTAATTAGTGGTTTAATTGATCAAAATATTGAACTAGGTGTTTCTCGAGGTGTCGCAATGGCTGCACTGAAACGCGGAATTTATGGTGATCAACTTACAACATCACTTTTAGAAGTTGATCAGTTGATTGCAGGTGCTGGTCGCGAGGTTTCGCGTTAATTTATTCGAATCGGATCTATAGTATTCCATGTCGAGCGAAAACTTCACCGATGTCTTGACCAGCTGCTAGTTCGTTTCGCACAATAGATTCACCCAACTGCTTTTCAGAAGCCAACTTAAAAACTTCGTCAACTAATTGGTGAGGAATAAATACAACACCAAGTTCATCCGCAATAACCCAGTCTTTAGGATTTACTTGCATTCGGCCACAGCGAACTTGCGTTTGCATTTCTATTGCAATTTGGCGGCCAGATGAATCAAGTGGCGACGTGCCAGTGCAGAATACGGGAAACTTAAGCTCAGCGATTTCATTTTTATCGCGCACTAGTCCGTCGGTGACGACGCCAATTGATCCCCGTGCGATTGCAGCAACGCTTAAAAGTTCTCCCCATACACCTGAATCTTGATCGCCAGCCTCAATCACGATTACTTCACCCGGTTGGATAATTTTAAATAAACCAAATAACCCCTCGTATGGATTATCAACAATCTTGTCAGTAGGAACACATCTGAGAGTTGCAACCTGCCCTGACATCTTTGCGCCTGACCAAAGCTGGTTTATTTGAGGTCCACAAAAAGAATTGCGAACGCCTAGCGTGTCGAGGACGTCGCTGATTAAGGCAGAACTTAAATTATGCACGTATGTCTGTGTTGTATTTACTTATCGCAGAACTGATAATCGAACGATCGTTAGTTGCGAAAAGTGAAACCCCACGATCAATATAAGACTTTGCCGTCTTGCCATCGCCGACTGGTATGCCAACTGAAATATTATATTTTTTCGCAGTTGTAATAACTTTGTCAAGTGCTGCTTCGACATCCGGGTGAGTCATTTGTCCCGGTACACCAAGATCTACTGACAGATCGGAAAGGCCCACAAACAAGCAGTCAATGCCTGGTACAGAAGCAATTGATTCAACATTTTTTACAGCTTCGCGGCTTTCTATTTGAATAATACAAATTGCATTTTTATTTGCGGCTGGTATGTATTCGTCAAGACTCATAGTCAAACCGAAACCAAAGTTCCTGGTTCCAGCGACACCGCGATTGCCTAATGGGGGGTAGTAGCAACCACGCACTGCGGTCTCGGCTTCTTGCCGATTGTTAATTTGTGGAACCATGACTCCACGGGCACCCGAGTCGAATGCTCGTGTTACAAGTTCTCGATTACCAGATGTAGTTCGAATTATCGGAGTCATACCTGTGTAAAGAGCCGAAATCACCATCGCTGATATTTGTTCCCACCCGACTGGTGTGTGCTCTGTATCAATGAATACAAAATCGCAACCTGCTAGTCCGCACATTTCAACTGTTTGTGCACCAGAGACCATCACAAAACAACCAACAACGGTAGCTTGGTTCGCAAGATTTTCTTTAAATGATTTATCAGTTCTAATATCAGACCAAGTCATGTTGTTTATAGTAGTAGCAGATGATTGCAGAAAGTTAATTTGATGGATCCAGCAAATGTTGATCGACGACGTGGGTTACTTGTCGGCATAAGCGATGCGTCACTGACGGTACGCAGCATGGTGATTGCCGGAGTCACTGGAAGAGTTGAGCAGAAAATTTTGTCTACGACGTTACAAGGCGAGAGCACTCGATTGATTAAGGCACCGATGCACTGGAGAACAGAGTCACCCGGTCGCTTCACGGCTTCGTTCGACTTACTTGTCATTTCTGGCGGATTGCAGATAAATGGCAAAAAAGTCGCGCCATATACTTTTCTGCGAGTTGACAAAAAGTCATTAGTGTCTGAATTTTCTTGTGTTGTCCCAACAACTGCATTACTTTGTGCAGACGGACCGCTAAAGTTCGTATCCGATCTTTCAGAGAGCGTCAAAGAACTGATCATTGGAAATACTTTCATTGACGACAACGATCCGAATTCAAATACTTTGTCTTCATATTGTCTGAGCCCTGCTAATTTACCGCGTCAGTATTGGATCCAAAGATGGGGAAGTGCCAATGATATGCAAAACAATGGCTGGCAAAGTCGAACAACTTCTGAAGAATGCTTTGTTCTAAGAGGTTGCATAGACGTGGGGACATCAGTCAACGGCAATGTACAAAGGTATATCTACGAAGTTGGCGGTTATTACTCGTTGCCGCCAAAGGTTTCTAAGCAGAGTTTAGAAATACGTAGCAAAGGTCCGACACTCACAATTCATATTTGCCCAGCAGATTCTCAAATTATTGAAAGCGCAACTAGTTAATTTTTATTTAAGAAATCAAGAATTGCGTTAATTGATTCGTCTGCGCATTCGGCGTAATGTCCATGACCGCTTCCATTAAAAATTTTAAGTTCTGACCTCTTGATTGACTCGGCGACTTGCCTTGCGCCAACCCCATTTGGCCCGGAGTCGAGTGGGGTTAATACATCTTCGGAACCGACCATGATAAGTGTCGGTGCTTCAATATTTTTCAAGTCGGCACGCACGTCGGCATCAATCATGACTTGGCAGGCATCAATAAACACGTCTGTGTCAGCGTTTCTCTTAGCCGTGTCTTGCATTAGGTCAATCAATTTTTCGCGGCCCTGTGAGTCGATGTATTCCCGAGAAAATGCTTTATTTACAAGCTCATCTGCAACCTGGATCGATCCAACGCCGTATGACTTTGCAAGATATTGCCATACCTTGAAATGTGAGACTCCCATGCCATCACATTTCGCAACGGCGCCAGCACCTAGTAGCAATTTGCCGACTCTTTTTGGAAACTTAATCGCAAATGCAATCGCAATAAAACTTCCCATAGATCCACCGTGGATGTGTGCCTTGTCTATGTTCAATTCAGCGAGAAGTGCCTCTAGATCGTCGCACCAAGTTTGGATCGTGTAGATCTGTTTTGGACGATCGCTTAGTCCGTAACCCCTATGGTCATAATTTAAGACAGTAAAATGTTTTTCAATATCGGGAGTAACTGTCTCGTAACCTTCGTGCGCGCTAACCGCTCCGCCGATCTGCACAACTACATCGCCTGAGCCAGAGAGCTCATACCAAATCTTTGTTCCATTAATTTTTGCAAAACTTGACGCCATAAATCCCCCTTTATCTTGTCAGATAAATCTCTTAGTTAATGTTCTTAATGCGTTGTCCATCCACCGTCTACGGCGAGAATTGAACCTGTTACATAACTAGACGCATCAGAAGCCAGAAAAATTAATGGGCCAATTATTTCGTCTAATTCAGCCCATCGCTTAAGTGCAACTTCCTGCTCAATAACTCTCAAAGCATGTTCAGAAAATTGAAAAGGTATGTTCATGTCTGTCAAAAACGGGCCCGGTGCAATGGCGTTTACATTTATCGGGATATTTGCCCACTCCATCGCGAGCGCTCTAGTTAGTTGATGCACTGCACCCTTTGCAGTTGTATATGGCGTACGGTTTGCTGCGCCGACAACGCCAAAAGTCGATCCCATGTTTATTACTCTGGCAGCTTTTGATTTTTCAAGTAATCGCTTTGCAGATCTACACATTAACCATGATCCCGTCACGTTTACGGCAAGTGATTTTTCAAATTCATCAACAGTCAAATCTTCGATGCCACCCCTGAGATTTATTCCTGCATTATTGACGAGGATGTCTAGTTGATTAAAAGTATTTTCGGCAAAATCAATGATTCGTTTGCAATCGCTTTCACTTGACACATCACCTTTAACACCAACAACTTTTTGATTGGTTGCAAGCGAGATTGCCTCAGCACGTGCTTTGATTTCGGTTTCGTTTGTGCTTGTAATAATCACAGAGGCGCCGGCGTGTGCCAGTGCCTCCGCGATTATCGCTCCGAGTCCTCTAGATCCGCCAGTTACTAAAGCAACTCGATCGGTAATGCCGAAAAGATCTAGAGGTTTTGTGGTCAATTACGCTCCGGGTCTTCCGGCGGCGTGTACTTCTTCGTAACTTGGTCCTTTGCCTGAATCAACCCAATACTTCTTAGCCCAGCCGACACCTTCCCATGTTTTCAAAACTGTAGGTGTGAGTTTGAATAACCATCGCGGTTGTCCAAGTGATGCTGTTATGTATTCCGGTCCATTTGGTCCGAGGTATCGAATGGCCATTGCTCTGGCGTATTCAACCCACTTACCTCCAGTGTTTGGTTTTTCAATTACTTCTGCTCGACCTTGAGCCCAGACTTTTGGCATCTCGAAAAAACGATCGTTCGCCTCGTCGGATACAGAGCCTTCATCGATAACGATCCCGACTTCTGGTCTACGCTCAAGAAGTTTGGCAATCTCGGCTCTCTCACGAAGTACGAAGAAAAATGCCTCGCCATCCCAGTGGTACCAAGCAGGAACGATGTGCGGCATACCGCTGTCGTCAATTGCAGCAATTCTTACGTTTGCGTTTCCTTTTAAATAAAGATCCATACGGTCTTTACTCATCGGACCGATCTTTCCTCGCCAGTTCTCTGCCATGATCTCTCCCTCGTTGTTATATTATTTAATTGAACACTAACAATTCGATAGTGAAGATACAAATTTGATCATTTTGCAAATAACTGAGGTGGCGGAATAATCACGTGTTGTTTTGCAACCCAAAATGTCCCTGTGGTTTTTGCGTAATTACTTACGTCGGCCCAAGCTGCTTGACCTGCTTCGGATGCAGTCGCATTTGCAAGAGCTTGTTCGTCTTCGAACCATTGTTCAACGAAAGCATCAGTTTCAATCTCGCCGGCGATCTTTCTAACGACCTCAGAAACGACGTAGCCCTTAATGCCGGGTGCCTGTCTTGAAATAGGTGCATGTACGTTAAACCAATAATCAAAAAATTCATCTTTTGTGAAATCATCACGACGGTATGCGGTGCCAATAGTTTTAATCATTTGAGTTTCCTTTATTTTTGAATTTAGAGGATTAATTTTCGGGTACGTCGTACACCTGTGCGGTGAGTCCACCATCAACGATGATATTTGCACCCGTAATATATTTGGCTTCATCAGATGCCAGAAATAGAAAAGTATTCGCGATGTCGTCAGTTGAAGCGAGTCGATTTAGAGGCACGGCAGGGAAGCCATTTGTTCGCCATTTATCCATCAATTCTTTGCCAGCAAGATCAACTGACTGCTGCGTATCGGCGGGTCCCGGGCTAACACAGTTCGCTCGAATGTTGAACGGAGCGCACTCAACAGCAATTGCTTTAGCCAACGCAACAAGGGCAGTTTTAGCAACTGCGTATGCAGTGAACCCGCGACCGTGTCCAAGCGAACTAATAGACGCGGTAAACAGAATTACGCCACCGCCTGTGTCTTTCATTGCTTTAGCTGCACGTTGCGCAAGAACGAAGTATGCATCAAGGTCAACTGAGAGTACATGTCTCCAAGACTCGTCTGTAATATCTAAAAAGTGGGTGTCGGCCCACGCGGCCGCATTACTAATCAGCACATCAAGTTTCTTGTCAACATTTAACGCTTGCGCCACTACATCAGCACATTGCTTCATGTCACCAAGATCTGCACAGATTGTCACCGGGTTGGCGCCCAGTTCTCGAATCGCTATAGCGGTTGCGTCAAGTCGATCTTGCAATCTGTCTACAAGGTAGATGTTTTTGGCGCCTTCACTTGCAAATAACTCCGCAGTTCTGCGCCCAAACCCACTACCAGCACCTGTTATTAATATATTTTTACCCTTAAACCGTTGCATAGCATCCCCCTTTTTCTTTTTTAGTTATTTTGCATCTATTTTTGTAATCTCTAGTCGGCTCGGTTGATTTTGATCATGAAAAACAACTTGGGTGGCTGCAAGATACTCTGAAAAATGTTCTTGGTAATTGTGATTGCCAGTCTGAGAATTTCTGTCCCATTGTGGAAAGTCGCTACCAGCAATTGCTACTCGCAACCTTGACCCACGTGCCATTAAATAGCCGACAGGTCCAAGAGAAATTGTGTATTCATTTATCGTGTTCGGTGCTACTGGGGTAGGGCTCACTAGCGAAGTGCGATAATTGGATCTAATGATTCCTTCTTGAATATTCGTGCTAACTCCATCTTGTGTGACTTCGCAGAGTCGAGCTACAAAATCTAATTCAAGAGCCGAAGAGCTGGCATAAAGAATAATTTTGGCGTCGCCAATTAGTAAATTCTCGTTTTCGAACTTTTCGCTTGTGTATACAAGGACCATTCTTGACGATTCACTCACGTGCTGATCGGCAGGGCCCATAGGGGTTATTGAGTCAAAACAACAACTATGACCACCATTACTTTGAATTGGAATTGATGGGTCTGAAATAAATAAGTCGACGTGCTCGTCAACCGCGACCTGGTTACTTAATTTTCCATCGCCAAATTTTGAGTTTGCCCGACCACCAGAGTGGAAGAACCATTTTTCTATTGGCGCATTCGATGTTGGCCAACTATCAAGATCTAGTCGCTCTCCGTTGACTGGGTATACAGTCACCGCGCTAGCTAAAACGTCAGTCTTTTTGTTTTTCAATATTTCATCAAACCAGCGGATTGTCCAGTCATCAATTTCAGAGGTGCTCGGTTCTGCTTTGCCCGTATTTCCAACCGGACTCCATGGCATATGAGTCCAAGGGCCGATTAGAAGTTTTTGTTGCGCGCGAGTTTTGGCTGAACCTCCGGCATTTGAAATCCCACAAAAGTTTTTTACCGAGCCAGATAAAAAGATGTCATACCAGCCGGCGATATGCAACGACGGAACATCAATTCGCGAATAGTCTTCATCGATACTCCAACGCTTCCAATAATCGTCATATGTTGGATGTTCAAGCCAATCAAAAAAATACTTAGCGGGTTTATTTTTAAGTGGTGGATAGTTTTTAAGTGGCGTTGACCAAAACCAATTACTCGCAGACCCAAGACTCGACGACAACTCTTCAAGGTCTGAGATATTTTTGTTACGAGCAGCCGTGTTCATTGCCAATAAATTTGCCCAGTAGCAATTGAAGGCGAGTGCAAAAGCCCCACCGTTATAAGTCCAACCTTCGAAGTATTGCGAAGCTGTAAAACCAGGCACGATTGCCTTTAACGATGGTGGTCGCGAAACTGCGGCCAATAACTGAGTCGCGCCGAGGTATGAAAAGCCAAACATTCCAACTTGGCCGTCTGACCCAGAAACAAGGGCGGCCCACTCAACAGAGTCGTAACCATCGTCTGATTCATTTGCAAATGGGTAAAAATCGCCGTCTGAGGCGAATCGTCCGCGAGTGTCTTGAACAATCACTATGTAACCGTGTTCTGCGTACCACGCAGGATGCGAATTGCCGAAAGATGAAAGCGCTGCGCGCTTGTCGTAAGGGCTTCTGACTAGCAACACTGGATATTTGCCGTCTTCGATGGGGCGGTAAATGTCACTGCGTAAAATCGTGCCATCTCGCATTTGGCATTTTGCATCGCGCTCGACTACGGCGTTGAATCCAAGAATTCGCTCGAACTTTGTTGATTCAGTGACCATCAGCGGCGGCTAGTCATATCTAATGGTAAATAGAGCGTTACTGATTTGATGGCCATTGCCGTAAAGATATATTATTTAAAATGTAATTTGCAAATCCTTATTAGTAAGCACACCGCTTTCTAATAGGTGAACCATAAATGATTAGTTTAAAAATAAGTTTGATTTTAAGGAGATCCAAATGGATGAGTTATTTGCGGGTGTAGAAAATTCGTTGAATTCTGAGAACGAAATCAAGGTTGCCAATTTTATTCGAGAAAGACAACGAGAGATTTTTGAGTTCACATGTGATCTGATTAGAACGCCATCTATAAATCCGCCAGGCGACGAACGCGAAGTTAGCGCGGTCATCTGTAATCGGCTTGATCAGCTGGGTGTCAAAGATGTCCAGCTTTTGGCATGCGATGCAACACGTCCAAATGTTGTCGCACAAGTTGTCGGAGGCAAGCCTGGAAAGCGAATAATGTTTTCGGGTCATATTGATACAAAACCGCCAGGAGATCTTTCTCAATGGAAGACAAATCCACTTGAAGCGGTAGTGCAAGGCGATCAATTAATTGGACTTGGGTCAGGCGATATGAAGGCGGCAGTTGCGGCAATGGTTTATGCAGCTGCGGCCCTAAAAACACTTGACTCATTCCCAGGTGAAATCGCTCTTGCTCTAACTGCTGATGAAGAAAACGGTTCTGTCTACGGATCTAAATGGTTAGCCGATCAAGGACATATCAAAGCAGATGTTTGTGTGATCGGTGAGCCAGGCGGAATCTTCACTGAATGGGAGTCAGTCCATCTTGTATCTCGTGGAGCTGCATTATTTAAAGTTGTCGTATTCGGCACTCAAATGCATTCGTCAATTTCTGACCAATTGCCAGCAGTTAATGCAACACTTAAAATGGCGGCTCTCGCGATCAAGATGCAAAACGAATTAAAAAGCTATTTGACATTTGATGAGCATCCACTCTGCAAATTTGGACCGACGGTAAACATCGGAGTTACAGCTAAATCCGGAGTTACCTACGGAGTGTTCCCGGGTAGGGCAGAGTTTGCATGTGATGTTCGAACAGTTCCTGGGATGACTGAAGAGCAAGTTAAAAAAGATATTTTAAGATTTCTTAGCGACGCAAAAAAATCAGATCCAGAGTTAAATGTCGAATTGGAGTGGAACCTGATGGTGGGTGCTACTGAGATAAGTATGGACGACCCAGTAGTCGCGTGCTTGCAACAGGTTTCAAAACATGTGCTTGGCACAACGCCAAAACTTGATGCTTTCCCTGGCGCAACCGATGCCTCATATATCCAAACTGCAGCAGGTGTGCCATGCATCGCATCTTTTGGTCCGGGATATTTGCCCCGTGCGCACAGCCCAAACGAAAATATGCACGTCAATGGAGCAGCTCAGGCTGCCATGATTTACGCACTCGCGGCAGTGCGGTATCTCGAACAAAAATAAGCAAAGTGGTCATATTCCCCATTAAAACAGAGGCTTGCAGAAATCCAAACTCTATGTTATATTCTTTTCGTTAGTAAATATCCATCATAATCAGGGGGGCTTGTAATGAGTAATTCATGGATTGAAGATCAATACGGTGCAGATGTCGCGCAGTTAGCTGCCGACTACGAAGCAAAGAAATTCGGTAGGCGTTCGTTTTTAGGAAAGTTGACTGCGGCTGGTTTTTCTGTTGGTGCTGCTGCATCAATTTTGGCAGCATGCGGATCAAGTTCTTCTGAATCAGGCTCAACCGACTCGGTTGCATCAGGTGACACAGTTGCTGTAAGTTCGGCACCAAAAGCTGGTGGACAACTTCGCGAGGGTTACCCACGTGACGTTTCAAAACACGACCCAGTAACTACGAACTGGTATGACCCAGCCTTCAGTGCAATTTACGAAACGATTGTTACAGATGGTCTTGACGGTGACACTGTTGCCCAATTTGCAACAGGGTACGAAGTCTCCGCTGATGGTCTCACCTACACATTCGACATTCCAGAAGGTCGAGTAAGTCATAGTGGTGGGGTCATGGGTGCACAGCAAGTTTCTGAATTGTTGCAGATTATTAAAGACACGAGTTTCATCGGTGGAGTATCAACTGTTCCGATGGAAGGATATTCGTTTGAAGGCAACAAAGTAATTATGAAAATGAAGAACGCTTGGCTTGGCGCAATCAACCCACACAAAACTGGTTATTGGGCTCTTGCAAACGTTGATACTTGGAAAGCCGCTGGTGGAAAAGATCCAAAGTCGACATACGGCACAGATACCGCTGATGGTACTGGACCATTCACTCACACCGAGTGGGTTCCTGGAAGCCATACATTAGTAAAGAAATGGGATGCTTACCCAGGTAGCAATACTCCATATGTAACTAACACAGGTGCTGCGTACCTCGATTCAATTCGTTGGAGCGTAATTACTGAAGGTGGACAACGTGCAACGATGCTTGAAAACGGAGAGTTAGACACACTCCTCGGGCCAAACTACGCAGACCTTGAGCGCCTCAAATCAAACGCTGATTTGACTGTCATTCAACATCCTGAGTGGTCTGGATACATGCTTTCAATGAACCGTGACTATCCAGAATTCTTCGGTGACAAATTGACTCGTCAGGGTCTTTCACATGCGTTGAATCGTCAAGGAATGGTTGATGCGATTTTGTTCGGAAACGGTGACGCAACTTATGGTCCGTTCCCGAAGACTGACCGTCAATATGATCCGAAAGTTGAAACTTACAATACATACGACGTTGAACTTGCAAAATCGAAATTGGCAGAGGCCGGTTGGGTTGCAGGAAGCGATGGAGTGCTCGCTCGTGAGGGTGTTCGCTTCGAATTCGAATACGTTGTAGAAGACGAATCAACTCAGAAGTTGGTGTCAGAAGTTGTGGCACAGCAATTCAAAGAAGTTGGTGTAGTCGCTAAGTTGAGAGTGGTTGACCGCGCAGTTGCCTTCCAAGAGCAATCTGGTGAAGGACGAGAAGCAGCTCCAATGGCGCTGTTCTTCTGGCTCTGGCCAGTTCCGCTTGACATCATGGTCATCTTCGGATCATCCGAGACGATTCCGGTGCCAAACTTCTCGCACGCAATTGAACCAACAATTGATGCAGCAATTACAGAGTGGCGACTTTCAGGAACTCCAGAGGCAGCAATTACTGCGTCGTCGAAGTTCCAAGTTGAATGGGCAGACACACTTCCGTACTTGCCATTGATGAACCAATATGCAACGTTCGTGCACCACAACTATGTAAAGAACTGGGCGCCGTTTGTTTGGAATCTCTACCCGCTCTACAACGACGTATGGTTAGATCAGTAATAACTTACTTAAAGAGTATTTAATTAAGCGAGGGCTTGATAGATCAAAAGATCTATCAAGCCCTCGCAATATTTTCATAGAGGGTTGTTAATGAACTTGCTCCATCGGGCTCGAAGAAATAAACAGTTGGTAAGTGGTTCGGTACTGGCAACGATAATTGTCGTGCTCGGAGTCTTCGGTCCATTTCTGCTAGGTGATTACAGTCATCAAGATTTGCTTTTGGGTCATTTACCTCCGAAGACATCCGGCTACTTGCTTGGTTCAGATGCATTGGGTCGTGACATTGCCGCCCGTGCAGTTGTTGGTATCCGAATTAGTTTGTTCGTCGCAATTTCAGTAACTGCAATCGCAGTGATAATCGGCACCGCGATCGGGCTCACCGCCGGCTACGTAAGAGGTGCGATTGATAATTTGATCACACTTATTGTTGACTTTATTTGGGGATTTCCACTCATATTGGTAGCAGTTTTAGCTGCTGCAAGTATTGGATCTGGTTTGCTACCAGTAATTCTTGCAGTCGGACTTGTAAACACAGTTGCAATTGCTCGCGTGGTGCGTGGCGAAGTACTTGGGCTTACGGAAAAAGAATTTATAGTTGCGGCAAAAGCCGGTGGATACTCAACGGTGAGAATACTTTTAAAGCATCTATTGCCAAATGTCATGCCAGTAGTACTTGTTCTATCGTCATACTATGTCGCGGTTGCCATCATCGCAGAAGCATCACTTTCATTTGTTGGTTTAGGAGCGCAACCGCCTTTACCGAGTCTGGGTCAAATGGTCTCTGATGGTCGCAGTTTTTTAATAATGAACCACTGGGAGTCGACAGTGCCAGGTGTCGTGATTTTTATAATGGTGCTAAGCGTAAGTTTGATCGGTGACGGATTGCGAGATCTGCTAGATCCAAGATTGCGCACCGCAGTTGAGAGAGCAAGTTCAAAATGAAAAGTATTATCAGTCGAGTTGTTAGTACGTTGCTATTACTTTTAGCGTCGTCTCTTGCAGTTTTTGCCGCTATTAGATTCTCGGGCGGTGATGTAACTGCTGCACGTATGCCGGCATCAGCATCGGCCGAAGATCGAGAATTATTTCGTCGCCAAATTGGCCTTGACAAGCCAATCCTTGAGCAATACGTCACTTATATGGGCAATTTCGTTACTGGAGATCTTGGTAACTCGCTAACAAGTAATGCCAAAATCAGCACCTTGGCAGGTGAAAAGATTAGAAATAGTTTAATTCTTGGCGGGTCGTCTATTTTGATTGTTTTTATTGTTGGCGTGCCACTTGGGATGATTGCGGCATTGAAGCGAAACACTTGGATTGATACAGGAGTAACTTCGTTTTCAGTTGCAGGAATGGCTATTCCAAACTTTTGGCTCGCTTTACTAACTATTTACTTATTTGCATCAACACTGCATTGGCTACCATCTGGCGGTCAGGGCGGTTTTAAGTCTCTAATTCTCCCGGCACTTGTCTTGAGTGCAGAAGGAATCGCGCTCACCGTTCGAATGACCAGATCTGCGATGCTTGAGAATATAGGTCAGGATTTTGTTCGAACATTGCGCGCAGCTGGTCTGAGTGAGAGAAGAATTTACTTTAAGCATGTGCTGCGCAACTCATTGTTGCCGATTATTTCTCTCGCTGGTTTGCGAGTAGGTCAAGTTGTTGGGTATGCCCTAGTAGTAGAGACAATTTTTGGTTGGCCAGGTGTAGGGCAAATTTTAGTGAACGGCGTGCTCCGCAGAGATTACCCAATAATTCAGTTTTTTTCGTTGCTTCTTGTAATTGCGGTAACTCTCGGCAACTTATTTGCAAGCATTGGTTACACACTTGCCAACCCACGATTGAGGAAGTAGTTACATGAAACAAACTCCTCTTCTTGAAATTCAAGATCTATCAATTGGCCTTAAAGGCGACAATATTGAATATGACATTGTAAGAAATGTCAACTTTACAATTAATGAAAATGAGATCTTAGCGATAGTCGGTGAGAGTGGCTGTGGAAAGTCGTTAACAGCGCTTTCAATACTTGGTCTACATGCGAGTCCGCCGCTACAAATTACTAGTGGCTCAATTAAATTTGGCAATAGGGATTTAACGAAAGTTTCTCAAGAAGATCTGCGTAGAGTGCGCGGCGCTGAAATTGCAATGATATTTCAAGATCCGATGAGTGCACTTGACCCGATGTTTACGGTTGGTACATTGCTTCGGTCTGCAATACGCGCTCACAAAAAAGTTGACGACGCTACGGCCGAAAAAATTTCGCTTGAGTGTCTTGCTGACGCTGGAATTGAAGATCCTCGACGTCGGTTAGCAGAGTATCCTTTTCAGCTTTCTGGTGGGGTTTCGCAACGTGTGATGATTGCATTGGCTTTAGTTAATAACCCTAAAATCATTATTGCTGATGAACCAACTACTGCGTTAGACGTGACAGTTCAAGCGCAAATTCTTGAGAGACTGAAAGATCTCAAGAAAGAGCGTGGCATGAGCATCATGTTGATTACTCATAATTTGGGCGTAGTCGCGTCAATCGCAGATCGAATGGCTGTGATGTACACAGGCGAAATAGTTGAGATTGGCTCAGTTGAGAATGTATTTGGTAAACCCCAACACCCATACACAAATGGATTACTTGGAGCGGTACCACGATTAGGTAGTGGCTCTGCTGAATTGATTCCAATTGTTGGTCGTGTTCCCCAGCCAGATAATTTACCAAGTGGTTGTACCTTCGTAGATCGTTGTGGCAGGGCAGTTGAAAAGTGTTCGACTCAACGTCCTGAGTTGGTTTCGCAGGGCTCGGTAGATGTTCGTTGTTTTAATCCGTTCAAATAACAGGTCAGCATTAAATGTCGAAACGAATTGCAATTGAGTTTGCGTCATCTACGCCGGATGTTCTTAGAGGTATAAAACTCACGAATGCTGGTGCGAGTCGAGTTCTATTAGTGCATTCGCTCGGCGCTGATCTTGACGAATTCGGATCGTTGCCAGAAAAGTTATATGCTCGTGGATACGAACCTATTGCCATTGACCTAATTGGTCACGGAATTTCTGATGGCTCGATTGATTTACTGCGTATTCGTGAAGATCTTCTCTGTCTAATCAAACAGCTTGTTGAAGACGGAGATTCGATTGGTCTCGTGATGTCAGGTCGTTTAGCAACCGTCGGCGCACATATTGGAGTAGCCGACAAAGTTGCTGCACAAATATATGTAAACCCAGAACTTGATGAGGCAATCATGAACCAAGAAAATCGTGCCCAGTCGATACGTTTAGTGGTACACGGCGACGATCCAAATATTGCTGCCACCAAAACTAAGAAGTTCTTTTCATACCTTCTTGGCGAGAAGATGATGGTTTCATCTTTGAGCGCCCATTTAGGACTGTTGCAACTCAGTGAATTAAGCCAAATTCAGAATCACGTTGAACTCTTTCTTCACCGCTATTTGAGTCAGAAACCCGAAACAAGACCGGTTAAACCAACAATCGAAAGGGCGTTATGAGCAAAGTAGTTGATGCACATCTCCATCTATTTAGTGCGGTAAGTGACAAGTTTCCTAGAACCGAATATCCAATCATGGCAGAAGCCGATCGCGAAGAACTTGCAGAGAAACTCTTGGTTGAGATGGCTAACGCCGGGATAGATCACGCGATCGTGGTGCCACTCTCAAGTGATGACGAATATCTGCAGGAAGTGCTTATGAAGTTTCCCGGCAAATTTGCTGGGGTGGGCGTATTTGACCACTCGAATCTTGACGGTGTTAAAGGAATCGAAAAGAGGCTCACTAAAACGCGCCTCCAAGGACTTCGATTTTTTGGGTTAGAAGCAACAGTTGATTGTGATGTAACAAAGCTAAGTTGTTATCCCGTTCTAGAACTTATGTCTCAATCTGGAATGGTGGTTTGGTTCTACGGAGATTTGGTACAACTTGCAGCGTTAAAGAGAGTTATGACACTTTTACCAACGCTTAAAGTTGTGCTTAACCACTGCGGGTTCTTGCCAAATATGCATGCAGAAATGCAAATTGATAAATATCGTCGACCACATTTTGATGTGCAGTTTCCACCGGTTGACTTGCCCGTCGTAGAGCAGATGGCGAGTGAGTATTCAAACTTATATGTTCATTTTTCGGGGCAGTATGCGTTCACTCATAACGAGTACCCGTATTCTGATTTCACTGAAATTGCGCAACGGCTGCACAGGTCATTTGGAGTAAAAAGAATGCTTATGGCTTCAGACTGGCCTTGGATAGAGTTCGAGCCTGGTTACGCAAAAGTATTGAATCTCGTAGATGTATTGTTGCCAAATTTGACCTCTGACGAAAGAGATTCGGTCAGAGGACTAACAGCACTTACATTGTTTAGCTTTTAATTAAGCCCATTCTTTAATTGCTGCTGCTAAGCGGCTTGCGCCTTGTTTAAGATCAGACTCACTTGATGCAAGCGATACTCGTACGTAGTTACCAGAACCCGGCCCGAACGCTGAACCGGGCACAACAGCAACTCGTTTTTCGGTGATCATCTGAGAGACAAAATCTACGTCAGACATACCCGACGCAGTTATGTCGACCATTGTGTAGAAAGCGCCGGTCGGCTGTGCAAACTTGACGCCATTTTCGGACAAAATTTTGGTTACAAGAGAAGCACGTTTTGCGTACGCATTTCGCATTTCAGATACGCAACTTTGGTCGCCTGTAATCGCGGCAAACGCTGCTTTTTGAGCGATGGAGTTAACACACGAGGTAATCGGTTCTTGAGCACGCAAAATATGGCTGACAATAGACATTGGGCCTGTCAAATATCCAACGCGCCATCCAGTCATCGCATAGGTCTTTGAAAAGCTAAAGACACTGATAACTCGACCTTCTTCGTCAAGCGGTTGCAATGAGACTGGCGGCTTATCAAAATAAATTTCATCATAAACTTCATCAGAAATCACCCAGAGGTTATGTTTTTTCGCGACCTTGAGTATCGCCACAAGTTCGCTTTCAGGGATTATTGCACCACTCGGGTTACCTGGTGAGTTAAGAAGCAAGACCTTTGTCTGAGAAGTAATTTTTGCTTCTATATCTGCAGCTGTCGGCACTAAATCATTTTCAATTCGAAGCGGATAAAAAACTGGAACTGCTCCAAGCAAAATAGTCATTTGCAAATAATTTGGCCAACTTGGGTCAGCGAGCAAAACTTCATCGCCTCTGTTCAGAAGTGCTGTCAGCGAACTAAATACTGATGCAACTCCGCCAGGCGTTACTACTATTTGTTCGGGCGCGACAATAATTTTGTTGCGGTCGCGAAGCTTTTGTGAAAGCCCTTCGCGCAGTTCGGCTATGCCAGCATTCGGTGTGTACTTTGTAAAATCGGAATTTAGTGCTGCCTGCGCCGCATCTTTTATATGTTGCGGTGTTGTAAAACTAGGTTCTCCAACTTCAAGGCGAATACAGTCGGGATATTTGCTCGCCTCGTCAAACACTCTGCGAATACCTGATCGAGGTAGATGTTGTACTGAAATTGAAGCGTCTGGAGATGTCATGGATCTAGTTCGCTGGGTAATGGCAAGAAGTTTGATGCTGCGCCGACAAACTTTGCAGTACTGGAGATTCACTCTTGCAACGTTCGTCATCTGCACCAACAGGGCAACGGTTTGCAAATTGGCAACCAAGGTGGGATCCGGCTGAGCTTGAGATGTCTCCTCGCAAAATAATGCGTTTACGTTTGCGTTCAAGATCTACATTAGGAATTGGGCTAGCCGACAACAGAGCTTGTGTATATGGGTGGGCTGGCTTTGAAAACACCTCATCTGCCGCACCGTATTCAACTATTTTGCCGAGATACATAACTGCGACTTGATCAGCGACATGTTGGATTACCGCGAGATCGTGGGAGACGAATAAGTAAGTGAGGTTAAGTTTTTTCTGAAGACCAATAATTAAATTCAAAATTTGTGCTTGCACTGAAACGTCAAGAGCAGAAACTGGCTCATCAAGAATAAGTACGGATGGCTCAAAAGCCAGAGCACGTGCGATACCAACTCGTTGGCGCTGGCCGCCCGAAAATTCGTGCGGATATCGATCAACGAGAATCGGGTCGAGACCGACAAGGTCGAGCAGTTCGTTGACGCGTTGTTTGCAAGCATCATGGGTCATACCCAGATGAGTATGAAGCGGCTCAGAAACAGTTTGAAATACAGACATGCGAGGGTTCAGCGAACCATACGGATCTTGAAATACAACCTGCATATTGCGTCGAACTGCAGTCATCTCAGACTTGTTTAAAGTCAGAATATCTCGTGGTTTTGAATCTATTGATGAGTCACTTCTAAGTAAAATTTGACCAGAAGTAGGTTCTATTAATCGCAAAATCGCCTTGACAAGCGTAGTTTTGCCGCAACCAGACTCGCCAACTAATCCGAGAGTCTTGCCAGCAGGAATCTCAAGTGAGATGTCTTTCAAGACCTCAACTGAAGTTTTTTTCTTAATCGCCAACACGCCTCGTTGTGTATATGTGTGGCGAAGGTTACGTATCGACAGAGTGCTATCGGACGTTGTTTGATTCTTGATAGTCACAACCACATCAGAGATGCTATAACATATAATCTGATAGCGCAATTTAAAGTTTTCAACTTTTATCCGATGGAGGCATTGAAATGAGCGAAGAATATCGCGGCAAAATGGGCGGACTTACTGATGAGGAACGAAATGGATTTCTTGCTGGCGATGCACTTGCACGTCTGGCGGTTCTGAGAGAAAACGGTTCTCCATTTGTTGTACCAGTTTGGTATCACTGGGACGGAAAATCTTTGTGGTTTATTGGCCGTGAGCGTTCTGAGTGGTGCAAGTGTATTCAACACGACCCACGAGTCGCTGTTGTAATTGATAAAGAGCACGGCCAGCCTGATACGAGCACTGGCACGATGTCGCAGATTCCAAAGATTATGGTCGACGGAAATGCCGAAATTATCGAAACCCCAAATGTCGGTGGTCAATGGGTTGGCATTTGCGAAAAGATGGCAATTCGTTATCTTGGCGAAAATGGCCCGTCGTATTTGACTTCAACTCTAAATCAACCACGATGGTTGATTCGTTTGACGCCTTCAAAAATGACCACGTGGAAAGGTGTTGGCTGGGCAAAGAAATATTGGGTCGATGGTACCGGTGGACCATCGTTTGATGAAGCGCATGGATTAAAGAAGTAAATTCTTCATCCAAGCTAGAGTCTTTTGGTTCCATTCTTCAGGCATCTCGTGAAAAGCGATGTGACTAGATCTTGGGCCAGTAAATAGTAAAAAATCAGCGTGTTTGATTTTGCTATTGACTTCATGACCGTAACGAGCTGGCACTTGCCAGTCCATCTCGCCAGAAGAAATTAATGTTGGCACCTTGATCGTGTGAAGACGGTCAAGAGTGTTATGAGTTTTATCTGCAAAAAAGTGTCCAAGTAATCCTTGCTTTGTTGGAGGGTGTGGGTTTTCAAGAATAAACCCACGTTCAAATGCCGCGACATCATTAGGGCACTCGTTGATGAAGTTAGGACTCGCAACCCAAAGTAGGGCAGTGCGAATGTAACTTGCGAAATCATCATGAATCACCGGCAACTCCATCGAGTCGATCATTCGGCAAAACCATTCATCCGACTTTCCCCAGGTGCAATGCAACTGCAGAGAATCAAGCATCTGTGGGTAGTTAATTGCAAACTCTTGGGCGGTGGCTGATCCAAGTGATAACCCGGATATGTGAGCCGACTTAATACCTAAAAACTTAAGAAGCGCAGCTGCATCATCGGCTAAAACTCTCATGCTGTAACTTCGTGGGTCAGGTGGGCTGGTTGATTGGCCAGTACCTCGAGCATCATACGTAATTACGGTGAAGTCACTTTTGTATGCCTCAACCTGCGACGCCCAAGTTGTGTGGTCGGCCGCAGTACCCATGATCAGTAGTAACGGTGGACCTTGACCGTTGATCTCGTAATACATATCTATTTCAGTGGGTAGTGAAATTATCGGCATACTGGTTAGTCTTTTTGTTTCTCAAACTTGAGACTGAATTCAAGTATGCAATTTGGCTCGGTATAAATAAAAACAAGTGGGACAGATGGATTTGGAATCTTCCATTCATCAAATTGAATCTGAATCTGGCCGATTACCGTGATAACAGAATTTTGAAGTGTGCTCGACAATGAAAGAGTGACCTCTTTGGTTGTACCGCGTAAAGTCAGATTTCCTGTAGCAGTATTGTTTACGGTCGAACCGTTTAGGGGCTTTTCAACTAAAATAATTGGCTCAGTGAGCACAAAGTTCGCCAATGGGTATTTTTCGGTATCCATAATTCGACCATTAAATTGAGCGTCACGGCCACCACTATCACTTTGAAAAGTCTTCATATTTACTTCGAAAGTGGCTTGCGTTATTTCTGAATCAAGAATTTTGAGCGAGCCCGTCACTTCGCTAGATCGCCCAACTGTCTCAAAAGTTTTTAGGGCTATTCGCTCATTTATGCGATAGCCGACTTGAGAGCCAGAGATAAGTTTCCAATTGCCGGAAATTTCAATTTCTCCTGTCGTGGCAGTAACGCCGTCGTTACTGATGCTCGTTTCGTTGAATGGGTTTAGTGGTTCATCGCGAAATAAGTTCGTGTACAGCCAAGGTCCTCCAACTATCAATATCGCTACGGCTGACGCAATATAGATAAGTTTTTTTCGGTTAATTGAGAACTTCATTGATTCTTGCCGCCTATTGTGACTTGTGAAACTACGTCTTTCCATTCATCTGAGGCATCGCGTTGAACACAGTAATTCAAAGCGATAAATCGTTTAGAAACAGATAAAAACTCTTGCTCATTTTCAATTGAAATTGATTCTACGATTACGAATATTTCGCCGCAGCTTTTGTGTACCGAGTTAAATAACTCTAAGTCGATATCTCTATTTTTAGTTCGCAAACTTTCCGCACTAAAAAATACAATGCCAGAAAATTGATTTGCTTCAAAGTTGATGTCTGCAATTGAAAGCTTCTGGCCTGCGCCGGTTCTAAATTCTTGAGTTTGTTCGGCACTTCTTTTTTGAAGTAGGACGTTGATTGCTTTTCGCTGTAAATCTAAGCTTGGAATTTTCGAAACACCTGGCTCAAGAAAACTTCCGTCTTCGTATTCGTGAAGTACAGAAAGATATTTTTTCATCTAAATTGTTCTCTATGTTGAAAATCTAAACCCAGGTCTGTGAGCTGAGAAGTCTGAAGAACATCGAAATACCTAAGTTGATCCTTAAGACCTGTCGGTGAGAATAGGTTTTTGAATCGAATATTCATCGAAAGTCGAGATTCATTTTCTTTGTTAACGATTGAACCGTGAAACAAACCCGACCAAAAAATAAGCGCACTTCCAAATGGAACTTCCATTAATGCGGCATGCTCTAATAAAATTTCGTCAAAGCCATTTTTGTCATTTGGATTTTGTCTGATGTGTTCTGCAGCTATTTGTGAGTGTTCTCTGTCAAGCACATACATGCTTTTGGTATTGAAGCAATCAACAAACGGTAACCAAACGACAACTTCATATGGTGAATTCGCAGGGGCGTCACGGTGTAATTCTGTGGGCATTGGGTATTCGGGAGGTTGAAACACGAGATTTGGAGTTTTTTGTACCAAAACATCAGGCCCAACGAGCGGCTCTAATTTTGATCTGAATATTTCAAAAATCTTGGTGCCGACATCAAGCTGATTTGATAATTGTGCGGTCAGCTTGAGCCGAAATGAGTTTGCATCATCTGGAGATTTGAACGCTTTATGAAGTGAGTTGAGATCATCAATAACGAC
>Ga0049085_10000170_pt1 | contig 28137 bp, 31 predicted proteins | sample GreLakmeSU08MSRF_FD_66721 | JGI IMG/M metagenome (GOLD analysis project Ga0049085, IMG submission 66721) | Freshwater lentic microbial communities from great Laurentian Lakes, MI, USA - Great Lakes metaG SU08MSRF | ecosystem: Environmental > Aquatic > Freshwater > Lake | place: Great Lakes... | reverse complement strand
CCAACTAAATCGTCTAAGTCTTTCATGAACTTTTTAAAAGAGATAAACGAGGAGCCTTGAATCCCGCCAGTTGCCCCGGTAATGGAAAGCTTTGGGGCGGCCGCCGTACCCTTCGAGGAGACCTCAAACCCTTCTGCCTGGATAGGGAGCGCTATGTATTCTCTAGAACCGAAGAAGATTGAAGACCCTATAAGCTTGAGGTTATTGTGAAACCTGAATACCCTGCTATCACTGAATGCGCCTGCGGAGTAAAATGAGTTACGCAGAAGTTCTTCCGCGATAGCGATGTCTGTCAGATCAATTTCGAAAAGAACAACGATCGCCGAGGGGTTAAGTTTAACCGCTTCGGTATTGATCTTCTTGATGGAAATTTGAGCGGCGGCTGCGTCCATTAGTTTGCTACCTCCTCAAACATGGCTTTAATGTTGTAGTTATTATAGAAGGCGTAATTGTTTGACCAGCTCCTGCAAACCATAAGTCTAGCGGAAGTATAAGGCTCTGGCAAAGAGAATACGAAGGACTCGGCCGCTTTTCTAAGGGTTAAAAAGTGTATTATTGCCGCAGCCTCGTAAGCGTCTCTTTTATCGAAGCTTAGATCTGCTCTTACTAAATTGTTATTTATGCCGTCCGGGATTCTCTGCTCGTATCCGTCTCCAAATTTGATAGTTTTGACCTTTGGCTCTTGATTAATGGTCGCGTTATAGGAGGGCGACCAGATGAAATTTGGCTTATCTGATCCGTTGTAGGAAACCACTCCCGCCCAATTAATAGAGTTAGTGGCTGGAGCAATATTTAAATTCCCATTAATCAGGCTGTAGTAAAACTTGTTGTTGTAGATGACGGCCTCGTTCTTGCGGTAGGCCGTGGAGTTAATCCAAGTCGGGATGTTATATATAGACGGCATACCTTAAACCTTTTTCCTAACTATTTTACACAAAAACGCGCTTTTTTTCTTAAAAAAACCGTCCAAAGTGTAATAATGATATAGGTAAAAGGTGATGTCGTATATCAATTACAACAACGTAGCGGTAAAGGTTAATTCTCAACCCTTCTTGGCTGAGTCTATTTCCATAGATATTGGCGCTTCTCTCTCTTCTAATTATCTGATTTATAGGAAATCGAGCTTCAACTTCGTAGCGGAGAGCGTCCTAAAGGGGACTATCCAATTGAGCTATCCGGTGATGGGAAGAGACTATTTGGCAGACTTTATCTCTTCGGAGATCCCCTTCCAGGTGGAGATTGGCGGAATCAGAATTAACAGCGGCTACCTAGCGTCTTACGGTTTTAGCCTAGAGCAGTTCCAACCAATTAAAGTTAATGCCAATATAGAGTTCTGGGAGAAGGTCGATGGGAGCTTTTCGCCTTCAAGAGAATCTACTTCCGCGTCTTCATTCCTTACGTCTAACGACGTATCGTTAACTTACACTGGAGTGGAAACATTAGACAACATAATTGGATTAAGTTACTCTTACTCTTCTAGCCTAGATCCCGAAGTGTTCGCTGGGAACACCTCCCCTAGCGATATAAAATTTCTAGAGAAACAAACCAAGCTGGACTTAAAGACTTACTCTATTGGCAATAATTTAAGCTATAGCGGCAGTTTGGCCTCATTCAATATAGTCTTCGGTGGGCAAAGTTATGGGTTTAATGGGGTCTTGGAGTCTAAATCTAACTCCTTTGACCTTGGTCAAAAGGCCACCACGACGCTTTCTTTTAAGCAGGATCTTTTAAATTCAGCGCCAATCATTTCTTCCGTATCAACGCCCCACGCCTTCGGGGGTTTAGTCACCATCGCAGGGCAAAACCTTTCTACTGTTCACGCCGTATTCTTTCATCCCAACGTAAAAAGCCCGAAGATTATTATCGATAGTGCTAATCAGGTGCGCGCCGAGTTGCCAATGGGCTCTATCACTGGGCCAGTAACCGTAATTAACCTTGGCGGAGAGGTTCGGTCAGCCACCTCCGTAGTCGTTTCGAGCACTATTACGGCTTAATTATGTCGATCACAGGGAAAATAGGAAATCTGATTAACCTGACTGGCGCCGGGCTAAGTATAGTCACCGACGTTCTGTTTAATAACAGCAGTGCGGAGTTCGAAGTTATTGATGATTCATTTTTAAGTATTAGAGTGCCGACTGGGGCTTCTCATAGCAAAATCCGACTCGTCTCAAGGCTGTCCGATCCGCCTGTAACCGGAGAGACTTCAGCCTACTTTACCCCGCTGCCTGAGATCAATTATCTAGATAATTATACCGGATATTTTAAGAATACCGTGAGCGTTTATGGGGACGCATTCACCGAAGTAACAGGGGTTAAATTAAATAATTTGACATGCTCCTTTTCTGTGATAAATAATAATAATCTTTCATTTGTTGTCCCGTCTGGAGACGTAAGAGGGCCGCTTAAAGTTTTTGGCCGAGAAGGACTAACTGCTGAGTCTACTTTTAATTTCATACCCGTCTTTGAGATAACAGGCTTTCAACCATCCAATCCTAAAACTGGAGATATACTAAGGATCTCTGGTAAGTATTTCTTGGATGAGCTTTCTTTAACTGGAAAAACGGGGTATTTTGCCGTACAATTTTTTGGTGAAAACTCTACGGGGCTCTTCGGTAAATTGAACTCCTTTATCCTTACGGGGTTAGTTCCTACCGGTGCGCGATCTGGAGATGTAACTGTTTTAATGTAATATGGCTCTTTTAAACATCAAAAGAAATCCGCCTGAGATTTATGGAACCGCGCTTCAAAGCGGAAAGAATGTTTTTGCCGCGAATGGGCCGACTGAACATTTTTATTCTGGAATAAATCTTACAGACTTGACTGAGATTAAACTTATCAACTCAGCTAACCCGGGGGATTTTGTAAATCTTTTAGCTCTAACTACCGGAGATTTTGGAATATCTAGAAGTGCAGTAGCCTATTCTGAGAGGAACCTAATGTTCGCCGTCCCTAAACAGGCCTCGGGAACATATCACCTTCAAGCATCTAACCAGTATGGAAATGGAGTTTTACAGAACGCGCTAGTTACTCTCCAGAAGCCTAAAATATTTATTGCAAAAATCGGCATTCCAGAAGAGGAGCCGTCATCAAGCTCAAGTGAATCGTTAAGTTCTGAGGGCTCAGGAGGGGGAAGTTCTTATTACGCGACCCAAGTCTCGTTCTCGAGCATCTCTGCGCAAACCGACTACGACGGAACCTGCGAGCCAGAGTTCGCGTACGGTTTCCATTATCTGCCAGACTTAGTCAGCTTGAATAGTGTGCGCGGGATTGTAAGCGACGCAAGCGAGAATTATTCGGCCGGTCATTTCCAGTTCTGGCAGCCTTGCTCAAATACTAATGCTGACGATTCTTATAGAGAGGTTAGTACTACCGTCTTTAAGGTCGACAATACATGGATCGTCCAAGTATTCGATAGGACATATCCGAACCAAGTGATCTATTTCCATGGATTTGCGACGCAGACAGACTTCTCTTCCAGCACGGTTAACCTGGTTCTGAATAGTACTCTTGTCGCTGGGCAATACGAGGTTGACGGAGGAGCTTCAGTCTATACGGTTGGAGGCTCATGCGTGCTCCAGCTAACTAAAGTATAAAATGAACATAACAGGAACAAAAGGGGATTTAATTACGATTACTGGGGAGAATTTATATCACACTCCCGAATCTGCGATTTATTTTAATAGCATAAACAACAATAATAGAGTTTTTCCGATAACTGAATCTTACTCTGGGAATGCGCGACTCCAATTCGAAGTCCCGTCAATTCTTCCGAGGAATAATACTATCTATTTTAACAACTCGGCTGGAACGGGGGTTGTATCTGGAGTCAATTTTGTATTCATAGGCGCGCCGAATATCACGTCAATCACTCCTCCCTCTGGATATTGGAGGGATACAGTAGTCGCGTCTGGCGAAAACTTCGTGGGAGTTAAAAATGTTTATTTAGGCGAGACCGAAGTAACTGACTTCCTGGTTAATTCGGAACGGTCAATAAGGATCTCCATCCCAGACGCTGCCCACTCGAATAATATCTCGATAATCGCCACGGGTGGCAGCACGGTTTCTTCTGGAGAGTTTTCTCTTTTAAGAGTGTCTCGCCCAAACTCAAGCATTCTGAAGTTTTCCCCAACGTCTGGATCATATGGCACCTTCATAACTCTTTCTGGCATCTCTTTAGACCGAGTGAAAAGAGTTTCATTCTCTGGCTTTGATTTTAATCAAGTAGTAACCGACTTCACTACTTATGAGACTACGGGTCTTAGGGTTAGTATCCCCAGTGGGATCGCCTCAAATCTGAAGTTCTCTGTTCAATTTGTATCCAACTCAACTACTGGGGACATCTTTAGACCGGAAAGTCTTCAGTCGACAGACTCGAATCAAAATTTAATAATTCTCAATAAGTATATCTCTTCATTCTCTCCGGACAGGGGAATCTTCGAGGATGTAATAACCGTGAGCGGTAATCAGTTCTCGTCTTCCTCTTTCTTTTTCGAGGGCTTCAACACCGGAGACCGGACGTACATCCCGCCTACGACTACGAATATAATAAATAATCATACCGCTCAGATCAGAGTTCCTAAAAATGTCATCCTTGGAAAAATTTTCGTAAGCGGTAATGAGTTGGTAGCTTCGAAAAGAGACTTTGCCCCTATCCCTAGCATCCAAGCATTTAAACATGATAAACTGCAAGTAGGAAGGCTATTTGAATTAACCGGAATAAATATCAGCGAATGCTATCCGGTACTCTTCATGTCTGGGGCAACGGATGAATCTTATCATATTATAGCGAACGCGAATTCAGAAACGCTGATGGTCGAAGCGAATCGGGGTGAGGACGTGAATGCAGAGCAGAAATACTTTGGAGATATAGGGTTTGATTTCTCTCAGCTCTTAGCTAATTATCCGGAAAGTTTAACTACCGGAAATATGCGTTTGACTGGAATAATTAATGCTAATTATTTTGGGCAAGGTAAATCATTTCTAGTTGCAAGAAGTGAAATGCCGGCGCACAGCAATCCAATAATTGCGCGAGTCTTGTCGTCGGTATTAGATAATTATCTTTTAGCCTTTCCGTTTGGAAAGGAAAGACTGAACGAAATATCTAAAGACATTGAAATTAGCGGGAAGAAGCCGTCTATAGCTGGGCTAAGCTTATCCCGCATCGGAGAGTCTGGCTCCTTATTTATCTCTGGGAACTACTTCATCGGAATGACGGGCATCAGATTTACCGATGGAGATATCGACGGAAGAATATCTATAAATCAAGTCATTCCATTTGGAAATGGGCTTAGGATAGCAGCTGTCAGAACTGGGTTGGAGCCGAACACGTACGAAAAGAGCCACGTCGTAGCAGTTAATATACAAGACTTTAATTACACGGGTAAAAGCGGCGTATTCCTTTTAGCCGCACCTTACTATGAATGGGTATGAGTAATTCACTGCAAATTTTAAAACCTATCGAGATCTTTGGCTTCAGTCCTCAGTCTGGAGCTTCTGGTCAGTTCTTTCTGGTGAGCGGAAGGAACCTGATCGACGTAGCTTCAGTGTCGTTCAGAGATCCGTTCGAAAAATCCATACCGGTAGAATCCTTCTCGAAATACTTTAATGGTTCGGACTATGGAATATCTGGTATAATACCAAACCTTCACCCCTCAAAAGGAATCTACGAAATAGTCGTTGAGAACGAGACCTACGGCGATTATCATTGCTGCTTTTATACTCCAATGAGCGGCGGGTTGGCGGAGGGGGTCAAGAACTATTACAAGCAATTCTCTGATAGAATCTTTCTTAACTCTATCGTGCAGCCCACAGGCGTTACGAGCGCGCAGGGGTTCGAAGTAAAAAACATAACCTTTACGCCATGCAGAGCAGAAAGCGTAGTTAGAATTGACTGTGAATTAAATCTCTATGCTTCGTCTTTTGCCGGAGCCGTCATATGTTTATACAAGAATTCTGAGACTACCCCGAGAAGAGTTTGGAGTCAGTTCCTGTACGACTCTAGCGCAGGGACTGTATTTAAATTTACCTATACGACTTCTGGGACAGCCGTCGCCCCTCAGACTTGGAGAATCAGATTAGGCAGGACTCCAGACTACGCAGCTAGCATCTACCTGAATCGAAACGTGAGCTATCCCGCTCTATACGGGACCGCCGCTCTTTCAAGTATTAATATTACGGAGTTTGCGACTTAGGATACTTCTCTTTAATAGAGGAAATAAAAGAGACAAGCTCGTCCATCTTCGCTGGCCTATTCATGTGAAGCTCTGTAATAGCTTCGAATTGCTTATGAATCGGCCATTGAGAGAGGATTTCATATTTTCTGCTATTTACGGCAGACGAGTTCAATACCTTGACCTTGAATTCAGCAGAATCCCAAATTGCAGTTAACTCCATAAGAGAAGGCTTCGGGACAGAGTTTCCCTCGTCCCATGCGAGGGAATCGTATTCTTCGCCCATCGCCCATTGATGGTCTGGGAAATTGAGTTCTAGAATTTTATAGAGATCCATATTACTTAGTTATCTTTTTGATTCTCTCAATAAGTTCAAGAGTCTTGATAATGGGTATGTCATTTACGCTTTCGTAATCTGGTGCTCCATCCAAGCCCTCTTTGACAAGCTTCTTCTTAATGTCGTTGAAGGAGACATTTTTCTCGTTCATCAAAGCCTTGAGGAAATCCTTCGGGTTAGCTACGTTATCAGACGGGCTAGAAGATGAACTTGGTTTAAACTCTCTATTATTTATTGGTCCCATTTCTTCCTTACCAACAATATTAATCTTGAGGAAGCTTCTCACGCAGCGAACGAAAGCTCTGTTCTCGGCAATGGCCGCTAAGAAATTTCGGGCAAAACTGTCCGTGTTAGAAAGGCTTGCGTCCCCGACGCCGGAGAAAGTAATTTCTTTATTTTCAGTTTCATAATTCGGAATCCATTTAATTTTACAGATAGCTACGACATACTCTGGGGACGGGCTGACGATATCGTAAGTGACCTCGGTAAAGCCCCTTAATTGGGCAAGTTCTTTAATTCCCCCAAGAAGGATGAGTAAATCCGAGTCCTTCATCTTAGATAAATCTACTTCCCCAGATTTATCTCTCGAGACGAGGAACTTGGCATTAATCATCTTTCTCCAATCAATGAATCCGTCCTCGTTAAAGACGTAATCAATATTGTCGATCAGGCCGCTCTCATCTCTGGAGATGGACTTTAATGGTTTTTTGACTGTCATGGTAGAATCTTAAGCCAAGTAGGGAAATAAGTCAAGCCTTTTTCATCACATAAAAATGATGTAGATCTCTCCAAAAGAGTTCCGAGTCAATAGCTGGCGTGAAGTATCCTTCAAGATCGGGGACTGGGAAACCAGCTTCTAGAGCGGCGTCGCTTTGAAAAATTTGGCTTTCAGAAATGATAAATTTATTAGATCTGTAGACGAGATTTTCGATGCCTACAGCCTTGAGTTTTTCAACAAGAGCTGGATCAATGCTCAGTTTTCTGTCTATCAGGTCGAAGTCAAGATAGTAAAGCTTGATGGATTCGAGCTTCTCCGCAGACATCTCCGTCCTGAGGTGATAATTAATGCCAAGCTTCTGCAACTCGTTTACAAAAGCCGGATTATGATTCTCATCAAGGATATATAAAAACTGTTTAATCTTTGGGGCGAAATGTTTAATTAAATCGATCTGAATTGGCTTGTTAGTTATAATGCAGCAGTTAGACACTGAGAGTTGCTTAGCAAGGATCTCCTCGTTAAAAAGCAAATCCATCCGAACAATGATAGCGTCTAAGCCTATAGCGGAAGTGTCGATGACGCTATTAGGGACGGTCTCTACGTGCCTATGAAGATAGCTAGGGCCTCTCATGGCGGTTTTAAAATTGATCCTGTCTTTGAGTCCCAACGAAGCTAGCACATGATTGACTATCGTCTCCGGCTTGATGTTATCAACTGCCTTGGGGCTTTCAGAGGCAGAGAATGACGGCTTTTTTTCTTCCAATTCTTGGAGAAGAACGTGGTCGACTGGATTACCCCAGTAGGGCTTTACTACTTCGATATGGTTGTTGGAGTATAGGCAGACTATCTTGCGGTTATAATGCGAAGCTACGTGAGTTGGAAAACTATCCACCCCAAGATGAAGCATGCTATTTTTTAAGATGTAGGCTATTTGATTAATGTTTGTTTGGCCATTGATATTAGCGCAACGTTTCAACTTCTTGTCGTCTTTGGTCCCTATCTGTACGATTTTAATCCCGTTTCTAGTGAGGGTCTGGAAGAGAAAATCCACAACCTCTTGCCAATAGCTATAGCTCTTAGAGTCAAACTTGCTTATCGGATGGATGGTAATATATTTTTCCGCAGTAAGTGGAAAAAACTTCTCGTAAATATAAGGCCTCCCGATTTTCGATCCAGAAGTGAGAGCGTATGTTTCTATTAGGTGCATTTTATGTCTAAATCAATTTTATCCACGCCATTATGGGGATAAGATAATAATCTTTGCGTCGAGAAGTGGATTGGATAAGCTACGTCAAAAAATCCTTTGTGGCCACCGATGCCCTCTAGCCAAACTAGATTATCCATCTGAGGAATGTAGTCTAGGAGTTTATCTACATGGGGATTACCCTCTAAAATCTCGAAGTACTCCTGTTTGCAAGCAAAATAAAACGTCCATTCCGGCCTTGGGTATCTTTTTCTTAAAGACTCGAACAACGACGTAGCCAAGAAAATATCGCCGATACTCTCAGGCAGAATAACTAGGAGTCTATTTTTGTCGTCCTTATTTAAGAGGCCAGAAAATTCAGTCTTCTTGTTTTTCTGGTTTTCATTGGCGGCTGTCTGTCTGAAGTATTTTTCTATATCTTCTCTTTTCGTCCCCTTGGATAACTCTGCAATCCAATACTTAAATCCATCATTATTATTATCGAGATCCATTTTGAGGATGTTCTTGTAGAGGGACAGAATCCATTGCTCATTGTCTTGAGTGTCTTCTATTTGAATGAATGGATTCTTTTCTTCCGTCTTGATTTCGAAAGAGTAATCGACATCGGGAAGTTTATCTATGAGAGACTCAATTAACATTCCGACGTTATTTATGGAGTAATTTCTCTCGACCCATTCCCTAGCGCCCCGGCCCATTTCTTCCCTCTCCCCGATCGTCATTTGATAAACTTTATGTAGCTGAGTAGCTATCGACGACGGGAGCGTAGACGCCTTGCGGAACTCTGTTCCATGCTCTCTATATTCCGCCCAGTCTAGGGGTAAGGAGCAAGCTCCTTCCTCGCACATTTCTTCGCCGCAGCTATAATTAGTAACTAGAGTAATAAGCTCTACGAATTTAGCCTCCTGTATGGGAATCTCTTGTCCGCCCGAAGTAAATGGATGACAATAGACATCCATTAGATTATAGACTTCGTTAAGCTGCTCTTCTGTCGCCCCAAAAGAAACGCTCGTTGTCGTTTGACCCTTTTTGTCGTTACAGAATTTACAGACTAGATCTTGACCCGCGAACGCCTTGACCTCGTAGTTTTTACACGACTTACAGATGTAGGTCGTTAAGATTTCGTTCTTATCAATGCCGTACTCTTCAGCGAGCTTGCTTATCCCCCAGCCTTCTCCAAAATGAGTATGGAGAAGGAGCTTGGTGTTTTTGACTTCTGGATTTTTATCTTTCCAAAGCTTATAGCCCTCAAGAAGATTTGGAACGCTTTTGCGTAATTGATTTCTAAAAACGAATCCGACAACAAAATCAGCCTCATTCAGGCCGAATTTGGACCTTAAATCCAACCGAGCTTCCTTATTAATCTTGAAGAAAAAGCTATTATCCACCGCTCCGTGAACCGTGCGGGCATGAGCCAGTCCTTGCTTGTGTAAAGCTTTGGTTGCGAAATTGCTCCATATCCAGAAGTTCTTAGACTTCTTCGCCGCTTCTATCGCGGAGGGGAGTATGGGTAAAGAATCTAACGTAGTCCAAAGGACAGAGTTAATCTTATCGAACCAGGGTTTTCCCACCGCAAAGTCTATACCCCAAATATCTTGAACCGCAATAAAGACGTCGGGCTTCTCTTCTTGGATTACTCTATCGATATAATGAGCGCCATAGGCAGCCAGCCTTGCGCTATGGGGATCTTTATTTAGCTGGTCTATCTCTTGCTGGGAGTCAGGAAGAGAGCCTACCGTCTTCCAGGGGGTCTTGGAGAATAACTGATTCGAGTAATTCATGCCGCAGGCATATTGAACTAACTCGTATCTTCCGGTACGGTATAGATAAGTTAAAATAGCTCTGGTATTTCTACCAAAGCCAGTTTTTGCCAAAGCGAAATCGCTATGGAATAGAATTTTCTTTTTCTTCATTTTCTACCAAAGGTCTTCTTCTTGAGCTACGGGGGCGGGGTCTTTTCGTGCGGGCTCGGCCTTCTGGGGAGTTTGGGAGGGGAGACTCGGGGCTTCATTCGCGGGAGGATTAAAGCCTGTTCCATCTATGGGGGCGGCGTCTTCCCTGCTCTTCGGCCAAGCGAAAGTCTCGTTCAAGATAACTGATAAATCATTCTTAAGAAGTCTAGCTTCTGGAAACGTAAAGCCAATAAGGAAGCTCGATTTGCTGGTAGAGTCTTCCTTGTCCTGCTTATTGACGGAGAAAGAGAATCCCTTCTGAGCCTTAGCCTTCTTGGTGATTACTCCGAACGCCGGTCCAGTTAAGCTCGCTTTATCATTCTTTACCGAGACTTCTCCGGAGAACTGACCGATTTCCGTTACTTGGTCTTCCCTGTCGAGATAGGGGCAAAATCTGATTTGAAGAGTTTGCTTCTCGCTATTGTGATAAACGGAGAATTCTCTATTAGACTCTATAGTGTCGATAATCCCCGCTATCTCAATTCGGTTCAGCTTGACGATAACTCTAGCTTTCGGATTATCTTTATTCTTAGAAAAACTTCCTGTCTTTTTTGCGTCATTCCAAGAGTCCTGCTTGATAAAGGAGGACATGATTGTGCCGTCTCTATTCAGCCAAAAAGAGCAAGCGCACCCCGTTACTTTGGGATTGGGTTTATAGAATTGAATCATATGAAATATATTACTTCTTTTGCTTCTCGTCGTCCACTAAAATCTTCTTTAATTCAGACAATTTAGTATAGACCTTATTGTCTTGAATCCCTATGATATCTGCGAAAACTACGCCGTCCATCTTCCTGCCTCTTACTATGAGGATGTTGTCATCCTTTGGCAGGCCATTATTTATACTTGCGCATTCCTCTTTCTTGTCGCTGAAAATCATGACCTTAATAGAGTCGCTCTCGTCTGAGACCACCGTCTTGAAATACTTGGTCTTCTTTTCTCTAGAAACGCCTTCGTAGCAATCTTCAGCTCTACCGATAAATATCGCCTCTTGCCCCTGGGCCATCTGATTAATCTCCCTAATAGGACGAAGGTCAGGCCGCTTATCTGAAAAAATATCTATCAGAGTCTTGTTGTAAGTATAGCCCAAAAGCATCTTTTCATAATACCAGTTGGCAAAGTTCTCAGAATTCTTATTTTGATTATAGATTTCGAGATACGGGGCGTAATTCTTTTTAATCGTTTCGTATCTGGAATCTTTAATTATGGGCTTGCCTTTTTCGTCCTTGAAGACTCTTAGGTGCTTAATGATTTCAATCAGATCGAACTCATTCTTCTCCGCGAACATCATCGAGAACTTCTTCTCCTTCTCGGTGAGGATATTCCATAATTGAGATTCGAGCACCACTCGGCTTCTAGACTGCTTAAAGCCCTCTAACGCACCGGCCTGAATCAAAGAACAAAGGACGCCGATGTTGAGATTAGACTCCTCTGCGGCCTTGAAGATTTCAAACTTGTTAGCGAACTCGTTCTTGAAGTTATTTATCTTTTCTATAGATTTCTCAGATATGCCCTTAATAGAAAGAAGACCGAACCGAATATCTTTGCCTTCAATTGAGAAATCCATTTTGGATTTAGTAAGATGCGGAGGCTGGAGCTTTATCCCAAACAAGTCCATCTCCTTGTGGATTTTAGATATTTCAGAGATAGGGTCTGGCTCGTGCCTAGTCATCTTGAGTAGTGACAAGAAGAATTGTTGCGGATGCTTAAACTTAAGATAGATGGTGAGCGCGGCCAGGGACGCATAGGCGCAGGAATGGGATTTATTGAAAGAATAATTTGAAGAGTCTTCCAAAACTTTCCAAAGAACGTCGCCTATCTCTTGGCTTAATGCCTTTTCTTTTATCTTGGCTGCGATCTTTTCTTTCCAAGCCTTTGCCTCGTCCACCTTTTTCTTACCAACAATCCGCCTGAGGATTTCGGCTTCATCAAGAGAGAATCCAATCTTGTTAGCCATTTTCATCATTTGCTCTTGGTAGAGACAAACTCCGCCAGTCTGACCTAGAATGTCATCAAAGAACGGATGGATAGATTGGACAGTTTTCGTATTCGAGAATAAAGCGTACTGGTCTGCATAATCTAACGCGCCTGGGCGAGCGATAGCCAAGACCGCGCTCAATTCGTCAAGATTTTTAGGTTTGACTTTTTGACAAACCCTGAAGTTAGTATCTGCCTCGATTTGGAAAAGCCCGTGGGGACTTCTCAAATCCTGAAGGTTTTGATAGATGATTGGATCATTTAGATCAATCTTATCCATCTCGATGCCGATACCTTTGCAAGCGTTGTCTACAACCGAGACGCTGCGAAGTCCAAGTAAATCCAGCTTCACATTGAAAATGCTAATCCAGTTCATGTCGTACGAAGACACGACGCTGTCCTTGCCAGAGCTAAGTTCGGTCGGGCAGGAATCTTCCATCAAACCATAAGACAGCGAGATGGCAGAAGGATGGACGCCTTTATTTTTGATAAGGCCCCTCAACTTCAAAGCGATAGAATAAACTTCTTTATTATCGTCGCACCAAGTCTTGAACTTCTCTTCCTTTCCGTACGCCTCTTCGATGTCCATTACTTGACCGAACGTTTTAGGGATGAGGCCAGAAATCTCGCTCATTTCCGACTCAGGCTTTTCTCCAGCAATCTTCCCGCACTCTTTAATCAACAGCTTTCCGCTTAACGTATTAAGGGTTAGGACTTTTGCCGTGCGTCCTTTGAATTTCTCTTCAAGATATTCGACTACCCTGTGGCGGCTATAGTAACAGATGTCAAGATCTACGTCGCACATCAGCGACCCATCTAAGTAGGTTATTCCATCAACGACTTGCTTCTTAGCTCTAATCTTAGAAACGAATCGCTCGAAATACAAATCGTTTTTCAACGGGTCGACCTTAGTGACACCAATGAGGAACAGGATAAGACTGCCAGCCGCGCTGCCTCGACCAAGCCCAGTAGGAATACTGTTCTCTTTGCAGAAGTTAATGACGTCCCAGACTAGAAGCACGTAATCAATGAAGCCTAAATCCTTCAGGGTATCTAGTTCGTACTTGACTCTGCCTATATAGGCTTTGTGCTCTGGGGAGTCTTTTTTGAGCTTGAGCGCATTGAAGCCGTTCAAGCAAAGGGAGCGAAGGAAATCGAAGTTGCCAACATCTTCGCTTAAGCCCAAGCCTCTTTTGTATTTTTTGTCAATCTCGAAGGACGGAAGTCTTACTCCGTGGATTTGGAGGTCGTAGTCGGAGAATTTATTGAAAAAGCTCACTTTTGACCGCCCTTTTTCTTTTTTGGTTTTTTCGTTTTCTTGGGGGCTTCGTCATTGAGGCCGTATTTGGCTTCGATATCAGAGATGATTTTCTTAGCCGCGACGACGGCACAATCCGCCGAGCTGTCCCCTGCAAAATTGTAGAACATATCGCATGAGAATTGACCCTTTCCCTTTTGAGCGGTTACGAGCATATAGTCGATACCCTGAGACTCAATCTTCTCAAGCAGGTCGATAACAAAATCAAGCGAAGCCATAATTCAAATATAACTCAAGTAGATAGGAAATCAAACCTCAATTTGGAATTTTAATTTATTCCAGACTTTAAGATTAAGTTCAAGGTCAACCAGCGCATCATGGAGATTCTCGTAGTCGTGGTCTATTGACATTTCCTTACCCAGAAAGGTCAGATTTGATTTAATACCCTTCTTTCTCGTGTGGTAAGCTCTGTACTGATACTCTTGAAGGCTCTCTCCATTCTTAAACGGGAAGCCCATCTTGATGCCTCTGGCTATCGCGTTGGTATCGATAAACTTATGGTAAAGGTGTTTCGACGGCTTGCCCATATACTTATAATACTCTTTAATCAAGTAAAGGTCGAAGGCGATGACGTTATGACCCACGATGTAGTCCGCGTTGTCAAGCCACTCAGACACGGTGGGGAAAATCTCCTCCGGAGTAAGGCCGAGCCTCTCGACTTTCTTGTGGTCGTATCTGGTAATCCTGGCCGCTTCGTCGCTGATTTTTAAATCAGTTTTCCATTTGAGAAAGAAGTTCTTATCATCAACCCTTCTATCTCCAATCAGCTTTATCATGCCAATCTGCCAAGGAAGATTATGACAAAAATTAAGGCACAGATTGAAAGTCTCCGCGTCGAAGAAAACAAAAGTCTTATCCTTATTGAATCTTAAAAGATGCTCGTCCATATTAATCCCGTTGTCCCTTCCAGCTTTCCATGCAGAACTCGTCACTCGACATATGCTCCAGCTCTGGCTTACTCAACGTGGTCCTGTTATTAATGCACTTAAAGGTCAAGAACGATTTAAAGTCCGCCCGATTATTATAGAACACGCTTTTAGCCTTGACGATTTCGTATTTATCTTTAACGTAATCTTCAACTAACTTCTCCAAAATACCATCGAACGGAAGATTGTTATCCTCAATGAAAAACACTGGTTGGCAATAACTAAAATCAGGGAAGCACAGTGAACCGCGCAGAGAATTCTTATGCAGGAACGAATCATAGAAGGGGATTGCGAGGGTCAAGTCTTCGTCTGACCAATGCTCTTTCAGCATATTGAAGTCAGTCCTGGGCTCGTAATAGAATCCGTCCTTGGCTGCGAAGCCGTAAATCTTAATGAGCTTTTGGTATCCGCTTCTATTGTTTGCGAAGATTATATACTTGGCCTGCTTTGACAAAGACTCCTCATCTTTAATTGAAGAGTCAGCACAGACGGTCAATCGAAGCCCAAACCTCAACGAGATACCCACTTCTTTCGCATTAAGGTAAGCCTCCAAAAAGCCACCCATCGAATCCTCTACTAGGCAAAAGTTATCGAGCTTGTTCTGGAGGCAGATGTCAATGATAGAAGATGGGCCATTAATTGCTGAAGACCCCTTCTTCTCCAAGGTGAGAATGCTTTTGCCTATTGAATAGTGAGACTTAAAAAGAGGCGTTATCATGCCTGAATTTAACCCAATTCCTTTAGAAGTCAAACGAATTGTCTTCGGAGGGGTTGTGGTATCTGGGACATCCAGCGTATTTAAGAGTCTTCACTGTTTCCCTCTCTTTTGGAGAGAAGTCATTTTCGAGAGAAGTCTTGATTAAAGCCCCCTTCTCATCGTGAAGACCGTAGTAAGAGAATGGATTCTTTACTGGACAGACCCAAGTTTTACCAGCTTGGCAAAGCCATTTGTTTTTAGCTTTGTCTGCGGCGTAATTAGTCTTGCCTGTTTCCTCGCTGAAGTTATCGACTATCTTGTTGACGTGTTCTAGATAAAGCTCAAATCCCGCAAGCTGCTCCTTCGAAAACTCTAAGGATTGGACGGGCTGCTTGGGGAATCTCAGAAATAGAAAGTCAACGAGATATTTCTTTTGCTTCGGCCAAAGCTTTCTCGACGCGAGAGAGTACATCATCCCCTGTACGTTAGCGTCTAAATCGTCACCCTTAAATTTAGCTTTGCTGGATTTATAATCCACGACCTTAATCATCTTCGATCCTGGATACTGAATGGGTTTATCCATAAATCCCTTAATTCTGTAAGCGGGCTTTTCGTTAACAATATCAAACTCTTGTTCCGGACAGTCGATTTTCGCGCCCTCTCCGCCGAAGAAATCGTTTTGCAAACCCACGAGAATCATCTGGTCGACCATCTCGTAGTTTTCGTCGTTAAGGATTCCGCTTTTAGAGAGGGTCTTCACTACGAGTTTATCAATGGATGGGCTGCCTCTAAGATGACCCTCGTTTATTAACTTGGCGAAGTGATGCTTGTGACGCTCCTTAAGCAAGAGTTCGAAAATCAAATGGCAACACGTTCCTCTCAACGCTCCCGCGTTATTCTTTTCTGGAATGAGGAGATGATATTTAGTCCAATACTGCCAAGAGCAAGTCTCTAAAAGCTTGACCCTAGATGCGGATAAGTATTTTTTTACTTTAGGTTTGTTTTCCATTGATAAATTTCTTCTCTGGACATCTCGCCAAAATCTTTACGAGTAGGGAACGCGATTACGACTTGGTGCGGGTCGAAGTATCTTAAGAGCTTACTCTTACCCTTCTCAGCCGCCATGTTTCCTGCCGAATTATTATCAGAATCATTGTTAAAGGATAGATAGATTCTCTCTAAATCCAACTTCAAGAACATATTGATCAGAGAGACGCTAATATCCAGACCAAAAGAAACGACTACGTTTTTAACTCCGCACTCCCAAAGGGCAAGCATATCACCGATGCTCTCTACAACGATTACCGAATTGGACTCCTTTATGATCAAATGATTCACGGAGCAAGGATATTTCCATTCAGATTTATCGCCGACGTGCTTCCACTTCGGCCGTTGATTATTATCGTACTTCAGCAAGTCTCTTCCGGACGCCCCAACGAAATTATCTTTATGGTCGAAAATCGGAAACACATATCTGTCCTTCATCTTCCCGCTGGTGATAACGCCGCCCTTGAAAGTCCTGAGGGTTTCCTCCGTCACCCCACGGTTAATCCAGTAGGAATGGTCTTGCACAAGTTTAAGCAAATTCTCCTTATCGAAGGTCTTCGCGGTTTTAATCTCTGGCCTAGTTTGAGTCTTTAAGGTGTTAAAATTCTCGTACTTGCCAGATATCCAAGTCTTCGCTGCGTCAACGGAGGTCAGGTTCAAGGAGAGCTTGACTAGCTCCTCGAATGAGCCGCTTATGTTCCGAGCAAAGTCAATGAAGTGGCCGGAATCCTTCTTGACGCTTAAAACAGTGCTGTTATCTGAATCTCTGTATATCGGCCTGGTTCGATACTCTTTTGCGTTCTCGATTATGTTTGTGTATCCTAAATCAATCAGGATTTCTTTGTAGTTGTTAGAGATCTGCATTGCTGTCATTCTTGCTGCCGTCGTTAAGCTTGTACGTCTCTTTGGCCCTCTCGCAGACGTGCCTCAAAGAGCCCCTCTCCGTGATGTTAAAGTTGTTAACCTCGAAGTTCAGATAATTCATTACATACTTCTCAGACCCATCAGGGAAAACTCTGCTCATGTAGTCTTGATGACCCATCGCGTCTCTGCCTTGGAATCGAGACTTGAGCGGAATAAGCTTGTGCGTCCCGAAGTCCACGCCGTCCTGCTCTATTTCGTCTAGGGTCTTTCTTCTAAAAATTCCGGTGAACGCGGCGTACCATTGCAATCTATCAGAGAGAGAAATCGCCGAAGAGTCGTCGGTCACGTTGGCCGCTCCTCTGTTCCTGTTTTCTCCGGTACGGTTCAACTGCATGGCCGTAATCATCGGCGCATTGACCTCGACCGAAATCTCCTTCAGTCGGCTAATCTTCTCTCCGATAGCCTGATGCTCTGCCCAATTCTGTCCGATTTTCTCTCCGGTCATCTTTACGTAATCGTAAGCGATGATGCACGTATTGCCTCTACCGACCTTATTGTAATACCACCTTTTGATAATAGAGCAAATCTCGTCGATGCTCTTATTGCTAACGTGGTAGTGATAATAATCTTTGTCCTGCTTTAAGAGGGCGCATTCACGGACCTTCTTAAACATCTCTGGATTCTTGCGCCAGTTACCCGTCTCTAGATACCAAACAGGAACGCCCGTGAGAGCCGCCGCCATTCTGAATTTGATTTCTTTCGTTTGCATTTCCGTATCAAGAATTAAGGCTTTCACTTTTCCGGCAGAAGCCGTCTTGAAGCAAACGTCATTAATCCAAGTCGTCTTTCCTTCGCCAGGGCGAGACGCAATTGCATAAACTTGCCCAGGCTTAAACCCGCCATACATCCTGTTGAACTCGGAATACGGGCTGATTAAACCCGAGTCTGTTTCTGGAGCATTGCCCCTCTCTTCAATAAGCTCCGACATTTCATCGGTAAGCTTTTCTGGAGCATCCGCGTTGGAATAGAGGGAGACTTTCTGGTTGTAGATTGCGTCGCAAGAGGAGATGATGTCTTCTACGTTTTTGTCCCCAATATTTTTTACCTCTTCGATTATCTTGCTTCCGGTGGCTGCAATCTCTCGCCGGATTCTGTATTTTACAAGCTCCTTGAAGGACTTGACTACGGCGTCTTGATTTATTTGACTAAAGTAAAGGGTCTCCAGATAATCGTAGATGTTGATGTCGTCCTTGAACGAGATTCCTAAATCTTTGATTTTGGAAGCGATGATGACTCGGTCCACCTTTTCGTTTTTGCTGAGCGTGGACTTGATGACTAAGAAGATTGTGCTGTGAACTTCGTTATAGAAGTCACTCTCCGTTATGAAGCCGTCAACCTCTGCGAAGAAATCTGGGAATTTGAGCAAGCCACTGAGAGCGTGCCTCTCAACTTGAAGCGAGTAAATCATATTGCTATGATAATCCGAGTAAGGGAAAAAGTCAACTACTCTTCTGGAGTTTCTGAACCGTCGCCTTCTCCAAGCGGATCTTCATCCGCGTCGATCATTTGGATGGTTTTCTCTATGTTGTACGCCTCTATCGCCTTCGACCAGTTCGTGAGATAAAAATTTAAGGCCATAGCGTTCGTTAAATTATCAAAATTGCTCATGACCTCAGGCATTCCCTTTTCGTTCAAGCAAAATAATATGAATCCGCCATTGGAGCATTCATTAATTTGGCGGAGGAGTTGCTTGGGAAACTTCAGTTTCTTTTTACTCATTGGCATATGAAGTTACACGATATCAACGCCAAAAGTTGTTGAAAAGAAAGATAAGGAAAGGTTCTTAATTTCGCTGGTATCTACTTCTAATAGGGTAAATCCATTCTTTTTCAGCCAAATACCCTTCTGGTAGTCTCTTTTAATTCCCTTTAAGTAATTCGTCCGTGAATTATTATGAAAGAAAGGATTGAAACTAGAGTGCTGCGGACCGTTAACTTCGATAGCAATTTTCTTTGTAGCATTAAAGAAATCGATCTTAAGCAGGGAGCCATAAACTGGGAACTCCTCATAGACAATATGCCCAAACCAATAAGGCTTGAGGAACTGTTTCATGTTAAACTGGGCCATCGATCTCGATTTAACCTCCCAATCGATAAGGTATTTTGAAACATTCTTCTTGGCGAGCTTGCCTTGTATATTAAAGAGTCTCATTGATTATCGAAAATCTTTCTGAACTTATCAAAAAGGTAGGTAGTAATCTTAGGATTCTCCTCGAGATACGTCACGAAGTTGTCTTCGCCTTGATGCTGCTTGCCCATCTCGATCCCATTGTCTAGAAGCTCTTTTAAGAGTTCGTCCGAGACGGTAATCCAAGCGCCGCTCGCCTTGACAAGGCTCCACATGAGAAGAACGTCTTTAATCTCATGCTCAACCCAAACGCTCTGCCCGTTTTTACGCCCGTACTTAATCGGATAGCGGACTTCTTTATTAGTCTTCTCGTTCGCAGTCTTCCTGAAGATGATTTTGCAGTAATGCCCGATAATATCTTCCTTGCCCTTCTGGGCCTTGAGAGCCTTAGCTTCGCCGAGCATCAAATCCGCCTTATGCCTCTGCTGGAACTCGAGAATCCAATCGCTGTAATGGAGAAGGGCGTTGCCTCCTGAAGCGTTAGTCAATTTGGGGTCAGTCTTGGCGTACGGATTAATTGAGACGGTGCTTCTGACCTGGCTGACAAGAATACAAGTATGACTCTTAGAGGATAAGCCTAACGCCATCTTCCTCAAGAAATCAGAACTCAGCAACGACCCGCCAGCGACTTTATTAGCTTCTTCGAAAGGCTTATCTATATCACCTCTAGGAACTAGAGCATCCATCGAGTCGATAATAAACAGATACTTTTTATTGGAGGGATTATTCTTGACGAGCTCCCTCATCAGAGAAATGACTGACTCATAAATATTGCACTTATACTCGAACCATCTACTCTCAGACAAGTCCATCCCAGCACGCTCTAAGATATCTTTCGATAATCTTCCTTCCGACTTAACGTAAAAAACATAAGGATTTGGAACTGTCTTCTGGAAGTTCCTGGCGAAAGAAAGGGCTGCGGAAGTTTTGCCTCCTTCGGAAACGCCAGAGAACCTAAGGATTCCAGGGCGAAGTCCTCCACCCATCTCCATGTCTAGAATCAAGCTTCCGCTGGAGACGACGTATGATTCGGCCTTTTCAAAATTATAATGATCGTCCTTATTTGTCTTTAAATAAGAATTGATTTGGGATGAGGTCGTAATCGACGCCTCTTGCTCGTCGTTTTCTTTTTTAGGTTTTGCCATAAGTTTTTAGAAAATCTATGATTGTTTTGGGCTTTAAGTTAATTACTACGTCTTCGCCTATCTTGACTGGCCCGATAGCGTGGGCTTTAGTCGGAGTATTTTCAATCGACTGCCTGGCTTCCTGAGCCAATAGGAAGGACTTGCCTTCATTAGTCAGGAACCAACTGAGAGTGGCAATCTTAAAACTGATTGAAAGGTTATCCCAAAAGTCTTCCTTATTGTACGTCTTTAGCAGCTTTTGGGCGATTTTGGTTTCCTTCCCCCAATTGATTTGGGAGGAGGAGACGAACTTAATCACTATCGCCTTGCAAAGATTGCTGGGTTTGGCCTTACTCATCGGTTAACGATAAGCTACCACGAACGGGAGGATAATCAAGGCAATAGAGAAATATCGTATTTAACCATCTTCGAGACTAACTCCGGGAAGGAGACTTTAGGGGACCATCCCAATTCTTCTCTTATTGGAGTGGAATCTCCAAGGAGGAGATCTACCTCTGCGGGCCTATAGAACTTGGGATTAATTCGCACGAGGCATCCATCTACGTCAGGGATTTCTTCGTGAATATAGTTAGCTAGATAGTACTTCTGCTCTTCTCTTACTCCCTGCCAAAAGCCGTCAATGCCTGCTACCGAAAAGGCTTTCTCGACAAACTCTTGGATAGAGTGAGTCTCGTTGCTGGACAGAACGTAGTCCTTTGGCTTTTCTTGATTGAGCATTAACCATACGCCTTCCACAAAATCTTCCGAGTCCGACCAGTCCCTTTTAGATTGTAGATTCCCGAGTTCTATCGGGGCGAATTTTTTCCCCGCTTTAATAGCCGCATTGATTCTTGCAACTCCTTTGCTGATTTTTCTCGTCACAAACTCCTCTCCTCTTTTGACCCCCTCGTGATTAAAAAGGATTCCATGCACAGCGTAAAGATTATAGGATTCTCTATAGACCTTCGTGATGTGGCGAGCAGCCGCTTTCGAAGCTCCATATGGTGAGCGGGGCTTTATGGGGTGATCGATGTCTTGCGGAGAATAATCTACGTTGCCCCACTCTTCGCTACTACCAGCGCTATAGAATTTGCAATTAGGTTGGAATTTCTTAACCGCCTCTAGGCACCGGAGTACTCCTAAAGCGTTCGTATCAAAAACATGAACGGGCATATCCCAACTGATACCCACGAAGGAGTTAGCTGCGAAATTAATGAAGTAGTCCGGCTGGATATCTTTGACTAAATTATTAAGACTAACCTCGTCTGTCAAGTCCCCGAAGACGAACTTGAATCTTGGGTGATCCTCGAATCCCTTGGCGTTGATGAAGTTTGGGTTGGCAGACCGGCGCATCATACCATAAATCATCATTTCTTCTGGAAGCTTCAGCAGATATTCTGCCATATTTGCTCCGTCCTGGCCAAGGATTCCTGTTATTAGAACTTTTTTCATTTGCCCTTTTTTATAGGTTTAAGCCACCAGCAAACCTCGTCTTCCAAATCCCAATCCGGTGATTGAATCTTCTTCAATACGCATTCTACCTGAAACTCTCCAGAAGAATGAAAGGGGGGAGTAACGGAGTAATCAAAGCCAAAATCGCAATCTTTCACGTAATCTACTCGATAAGAGTTTGGCCGCAGAGAACTCTCTATCTCTATTAATAGCTTGGCTGGAGTATAGAATCTCTTATGGTCTGAATTAAATCTACTAGGCGTCTCTTTCCTCTTCTCGTAAAGGAATTGATGAGGAACTACGATTATGAGATGCCCTCCCGTCTTTAGCTTCTTGAACCATTCGCGGATGAATGCGGTAGGATTCCAGATATGTTCAAGGACATGGGAGGAATAAACATAGTCTAATGATTCATCCTCGAACGGAAGGTGCAGTCCATCGTAGCCGGGAGAATGAAAGTCTATCCCTTCCGCTTCGGGGGTCACTTTATCATTTTTTGGGTTACCAGCGGAATACCCTACGTCTACGCCGACCCCTTGGCAGAACTTTGAGAAAAAGTTTTCTTTTTCTCTTCTCTCTCTCGACTTGCTGGTTTCCGAATAAAATATATTACTCATAAGACTTTATTGCGCTATCTAAGGTCTGGATGATTTGGACTTTCTTTGATAATACTTCTTGGCATCTATCGAAATTCCAGTAGCCATGAGGAGACTTTTTAGACTCAAATACTACTTGTTTAATGTCAGAGAATAGACAGGCCCACGTCGGGCCAGTCGACGAGCCTAAAGCTAAAGAACATTTACTGATGCACTTTTTCAAGTTCTCTATATTCGCCGCGTATTCTTCGGAGAATTTTTGCTTCTCATAGAATTCTTTTAAATTTGAAGAGTTCTTATTTCCACAACAAATAATCTTATAGCCTTTCCCCGCGAGATCTTCGCAGACCCTCAGCCAGAATGCTGAATTATAAATTCTATTTCCGTCCGTTTTTTCGTCAGGATAAATTAGGGCATTTTTTTCTTTATAATCGCACTTGTAGATTACTGGGGTTTCTATCCTTAAATCTTTAGTGTCGAAGAATCCGTTTTCCCAAAAGACACTCTCGAAAACAGTATGAGCTGCCCAGCCATAATTCAGATCTAGGCTAGTGGGCTTATGAGCGACGCCGCTCCTGTATTCTTCTGGAGCTGATTCATAATTGTCAAAGACTCTGTCTTTACCCAAGACGTCAGACCAAAGAGTTTTTAGCGAGGGACTTATGGGAATATATCCCGAGTCTAATCCGTATTTTTTGGAAATGTTTAAAAACGAAAGAACCCTAACTGAAACATCTCCGAGAGAGGCGTACTGAAAATGTCCTTGATTTTGAATGAAAAGGTGCTTAAGACTCATAGTAGGCTATCCAAGTATTATGGAGGCTAGTAATAGGATTCTTTAAGTTAAAGGTAGACAGGCCCTCTTTAACGTATTTAACATTTCCGAAATCATGCCAGACAATGACTCCGTTCGGATTTAATAACTCTAAGGACTTTTTCGTGTCAGCCACCACTGCGTCGTAGTCGTGGTTTCCGTCAACGAAAATGAAGTCGAACTTCTCCTCTATAACCGCCGACAAGAAATCTTCTTTAACTATCTTTACGTTCTCTTTGTCTTTTACTAAGCGGCCTATCTTGTCTTGGGAAAGAAATTCTCCTCTTTGATTTGCGGGCCTATCAACGGGAGCAATCTTGTCTCCTGGGTCGAAGGTGGTGATTTTAAGATCGGGGAATTTATCACTTAAAATTTTGGTTGTATATCCTTCGTGAGTCCCTATCTCGAGAAGATTTTTAGGATTATGGAATCTAACGAGGGAAAGGAGGCAGCAAACGTCTATCCACGGAGTACACCAGACGTTTATCCCTTTAAAAAGACCCTCTTTATCTAAATCGAATAGGAAGTTATGAAGTGGCTTGTCTCGTACCATATTTGTGATTTTTGACGACTCTTATTTGTCTCCATTCATTATTTTGGAGGCTATTGCTGTGGTAGAGCATCCATTTATCGTATTGAAGATTAAGACTTCTGATAAATCAGATCCCACGACGTCTTCCTTCTTATAGTCTCCACCTTTGATTATGTAGTTTGGCTCTATCCTCTTAATTAAATTGTAGGGATTATCCTCGTCAAAAATAATTACGTCATCCACAAACCTGAGGCTCTCGAGGGCAAATTTTCTCGCCTCCTGATTGTTGAACGGCCTTGACTCCCCTTTGTTTCTCTTAACGCTCGCGTCGCTATTTAGCCCGACGATGACCGCTCCGCTGCCCGCTTTTTTCCGGCAAAATTCTAACAGTTTGAAATGACCAAAATGCAATATATCGAAGCATCCGTTTGTGAAAACAGTTTTATGAACAGGCTCCTTACCTGAATGCCCATCTTCAGACTTAAACTCGTCAGAAAAGGGGAAGCTTCTCAGGAACCTGGTGTGCCTCGCCGGACTGCCTTTGACTAAGGAGTAATCCATGACGCTATGACTGACGACGGATCCCGCCGCAACCATGCAGTGTTCACCTAAGATCACTCCGCAGACGATAGTCGAGTTGGCGCCCACGGAAGATCCTTTCTTGAAAAGAGTTTTACGAAATCTATCTTGCCAATTGCCCTTAGATCTTGGATATATGTCATTCGTCGTAATGGTGTTTGGCCCAAGAAATACGTCATCCTCTATAGTTACTCCGTGGTAAATCAAAGAGTGGTTTTGTATTTTGCAATTATTTCCTATTGATACGCCTTCTCCGATGTGGACTCCCTCGCCTATCATGCAGTTCTCACCAATGACTACGCCTTTGGAGACGTGAGAGAAAGCCCAAATCTTGGTGCCTTTCCCGATGTTATCCGTTTCAATTATGGCTGTATGATGCACGAAAGGATCCATATTTTTAATTTTTTCTGGGTTCATATTTCTTCTTCCCCAATTGGCGTCCCAATATGTTTAACGCAAACGTAATCCGGATGAAAACATGCTATGTCTCCCGTTTTGCTGCCAGACTGCATTATCATGCGGAAAAATGTCTCGATATGAGTGCCGCTTCTAGAGAATTCGCGCTCCATAATTCGGGCAGCCCAATACAAGTCCCTCGTCCTGCATAGATTGGGGTTAAAGGAAAACTCCTTTGGGGAGACTAGGATATGATCAAACCCCGTCTTGACTGCGGAGATCCTCTCCACGTCGGAAGCGTGCCTCAAGAATCTGAAGCAAACTAAGTCTGGATTTGAAGATAGGAATGCGAGAGCCTCTTTAAAGTAGTTCAGCAAGTTTTTGTCCTTCGATAGTTTAAATACAAAGTCATCTTCTAGCCAAAATACGAATGGTTGACTTTGAATTTGCGGACTGCTAAAAAGCTTGCAGATATCCTTGGCGTGCTCGACGTAATGCGAGCTGTCGTTATGCTTCCATTTGCCCTCCGTTATGATAGACTCTATTCCCCACTCAGAGAAGAACCCGGACATTTCCTTTGCGATAGCCTCTTCTCCCTCCGATAATTTAATATGAGCAATTTTTACTGAGAAGCAATCCCCTTCCAGCTTCTCGAAAAGGTCACTTATCGTCCGTCTATAGATATCTTTTCTATCGTAATGACCTTTCGTCGTCGTAAAGAAGGCGAGGCTTAAAGGCAGTTTCATTTCCATAGTGGCAAATTATGCGGATATACTTCTATTTTATCTAACTCTTCTAGCTTCTGTATTATGTCGTTTACTTCTTTACCAGCCCTGTTCTCCCAAACGGGTTTCCAAAAGTTGTTCATGCGGAGGCGATGCTCTAAGTCCACCCAACCCGTATGCCAAACAAAGGGGACGCCCTTTTCTCTTATTGCTTGGAGCTTATGGACTCCAGGCGCCGAGGGATTAAGGATTGCCCCAGCTTTTACCAAAGACCCATCTTGATAAATAGCTTCGCACGAGTCGCTTTTCTTTATGTCTATCTTTCCGTTATCTAATTTAGCAAAATCTACCACCCCTCTTTGGATACCGATATGATTCCTGTGCAAATACCACTTAGATCCGATATCCTTATAGCTTGAAAGATTTTTGCATAGATCTATGACAGGAATCAGGAGGGCGTCAAACTGAGGGTTTCGGCTAAGAAGGTCTGCGTGAGCCTCCCATTTCGGCCTATCTTTAGGGTTGATCCTCTCGTCGGCGTCTAAAAGGATGCAGTAGTCCTCCTTGCAGCCCTGTAGGGCCTCATTCTTTATTTTGCCGTCAAAGGCTGGGTCTGAATATTCAAACCCCGTATTGACTAAGTTTAGCTTATTGGGGGCATTTTTAGCACCCCACTCGCTAAGAGCTTCAAAGGTTCCGTCTTCGGAGGTATTTATAGCTATAGTAACCCTATCCGCAAAGGCGCAGAAGTTACCAAGCATGTCCTCAAAGTCGAACTTGCCTTTCAAAAGGTTGAAGCTTGAATTGTATATTTCTAGCATATCTTAAATAATGGGCCGCTCTTGATATCTTCGAGAGTATGAGAAAGGATGTGCCAACGATAAAAGTCATTTAAGATCTTTTCATCATTGACTATTTTTAGCAAAAGCTCGTCTTTCTTAAATTCTCCGCTCTTCATCCACTCTTTAAGCCCGTTAATCGAATACTCTATCCCAGTTTCGCCAAGGATATGCCTGAAGACTTGGCGCTGGTGTTCCTTTTGTCTGAACTCCTCTTGGTTTCCTTCTCTCCCAAGGAGGAGGTGGTTAGACCTCGCGTAGACGAAGTAATATCTAACAAAATGATCAATAAAATTATGAAGTGGTCTACCTCCCTCTTCTCCGTCTTTAAGTCTGTATGCGAAATCTCTCTCTTCAGCATAGTAATGCTTTAAGTCGATAGCATTCCCTCTGGCATTCTGGAGCCCCCAATGGGGACTACCCGAAAAAGACATATCATCAAAGTACTGGAAAGCAAACCCCTTGTCGTGGCTATAGACTGACCGGATTTTTTGAGACGAGACTTGATTGATGAAAGACTTTATATTCTTAGCGAACTCTAAGTTAAATCTTTCCATCGAGTCCCTCATAATAAACCAGTCCCCATTTTTCATAGGGCCCTGCCTCACAAACTCGTTCATTTGAAAATCGTGGTCATTCGTCCACTTCCTGTAGATGACTTCTCCACGGCCTTTTCTTTCTTCTAAAAGCTGCTTCGTTCCATCCGTCGATCCGCCGTCAACGAAGATTAAACCATCGACATGCTCGTAAATGTCTTTTGTTAAAGCGTCGATGTTGCTCTTCTGATTGTGCGTGATTCCGCAAAGATATACTTTCATAAATTATTTCCAATGCTTAAAGCTGTGAGGCTTCTCCTTCTCTGGGATTCTGCCGTCTTCCCAGATCCCCGTCTCTATTACTTGATTCCACTCTTCTTCGTTAAAATACGGATAAACATACTTTTCTTTAGGTGAAGAAACCATCCACAACTCTTTAGTGTCCGTTCTGTGCTTCCATTTTGACCCATCTGGGTTTTGTCTTACCGCCCACTTACCAACGTCAGCAACTATCGTCGGAGAAACGCTTACAAAAGTTAAGTCGTTGCTCTTCGCGTATTTCTGTATCGTTTCCTCAGTCCATTCCAGATGGTGAAATGGGCCGGGGCCTCCGCCGAGCTTGGGAATGCTGTTGTAAAATTTTACATTTATAAATTGAGCTCGCTCGCTGTATTGTCCGTGACCTTGATTTCCGGCTAAATCTATATGAGACAACTTGGGATTCTTTTGTAAAACATCCACAAATGAATCAGCGTCCGATTGGTTTATTGCATGAAGGACAAACTGGTCACATTGGATGTAGAACGCGTATTCGGTATCGCAACTTTGGAAAAGCTGCATCGTGCCAAAGCCACATCCGTTGTTCTCCTCGTTGACGAGAAGAACATCTATCAACCCTTCCTTAAGAAACTCAGAGGCATAGTCTTCCGAATTTCCGTTGGCAAGGTAGTAAATTTTTTTATCGAAAGTCGCGAGTTCTCTGATGGAGAGGAGGCAGTTCAGGGCTTCCTGTTTCTTATTGTGGTCTAGAATTAAAATCGAGTGCTTCATTAGTCTTCTCTTATTTCTGGGATTGGAACGTTAAATTTTTTGTGATAATCGAGATCGAACTCCAACTCCTGCTTTTCCTCATTCCATTTATAGGAGCAGC
>Ga0049085_10000169_pt1 | contig 28144 bp, 31 predicted proteins | sample GreLakmeSU08MSRF_FD_66721 | JGI IMG/M metagenome (GOLD analysis project Ga0049085, IMG submission 66721) | Freshwater lentic microbial communities from great Laurentian Lakes, MI, USA - Great Lakes metaG SU08MSRF | ecosystem: Environmental > Aquatic > Freshwater > Lake | place: Great Lakes... | reverse complement strand
TAGAAAACGATTAGGATTTAAAACTCCCAATGAAGTGTTTATGCAGTCTTTAAACCGTGTTGCACTTCGTGCTTGAATCCACCTTTAATTTTTAGAAAAAAATGAAATATGTTTGCTGAACGCGTACTTTCCGGCATGCGGCCTACCGGCTCTTTACACCTAGGGCACTACCATGGAGTATTAAAGAACTGGGTAAATCTGCAATCTGAATATCCTTGCTTCTTTTTTGTGGCCGACTGGCATGCTCTCACCACTCATTATGAAACCCCAAGTGTGATCGAGGAGTCTGCTTGGGAAATGGTGATCGATTGGTTAGCAGCTGGCGTTGATCCGAATCAAGCAACTTTATTTATTCAAAGTAGAGTACCTGAACATGCCGAACTATTTTTATTATTAGCGATGGGTACGCCTTTAAGTTGGCTAGAGCGAGTGCCAACCTATAAAGATCAGATTGAAAAATTAAAAGAAAAAGATTTACAAACCTACGGATTTTTAGGTTATCCACTTTTGCAAGCGGCCGATATCTTAATTTATCGTGCTCAATTTATTCCCGTTGGCGAAGATCAAGTGCCCCATGTTGAAATGTCTCGTGAAGTTGCTCGGCGCTTTAATTATTTGTATGGGCGCGAGGCCGATTTTGAAGCAAAGGCACTTGAGGCTGTAAAAAAATTAGGCAGTAAGCGCGCTAAAATGTACCTTGAGCTTCGGGTGGCCTATCAAGAGCGAGGTAATGCTCAAGCCCTTGAGCAAGCACAAGCACTATTGCAAGATTCACAAAGTTTATCGATGGTAGATCGCGAACGTTTATTTGGCTTTTTAGAGGGTGCCCGCAAAATCATCTTGCCTGAGCCTCAGGCTTTATTAACGAAAGCATCACGAATGCCTGGGCTTGACGGTCAAAAAATGTCAAAGTCGTACGGTAATACTATTGGTATTCGCGAGCAACCTGCAGAAATTATTCGTTTAGTTCGCACCATGCCGACCGATCCAGCGCGGGTGCGGCGAACCGATCCAGGCAACCCAGAGCATTGCCCCTTATGGCAATTACATTTGGTTTATTCCGATAGCCTTACGCAAGAATGGGCTAAAAAAGGTTGTATTACGGCCGGCATTGGTTGTTTAGAGTGTAAGCAGCCGGTAATTGATGCAATTTTGCGTGAACAACAACCGATGTTTGAGCGGGCACAAAGGTATTTAGATGACCCCAGTTTATTGCGCTCGATTATTGCTGATGGCTGCGATAAAGCGCGTAAAGTTGCTCAAGAAACCATGCGCGATGTTCGTGAAGCCATGGGCCTGGCCTATGACTAAGAGTGCTTGACCCATCTAGCTGGGTAGTGCGTTTTGCTGCGCTACTTAAACCAGGGGGAAGGGTACTTGATTTAGCCTGTGGTAATGGCCGGCATAGTATTTTATTGGCTGGTTTGGGTTTTGATGTACTTGGGGTTGATCTCAAGCCAGATACCTTGGCCTTGGCTCGATTAAGTGCTATCGGGCTTAAAGAAAATGCTCCCCAGTTTTTGGAAAGCGATTTGGAAGGCCCAGCATGGCCATTGCCAAGCGCAATCTATGGACATTGGGATGGGATTGTAGTGACCAATTATCTTTATCGCCCCTTTTTAACGCTTTTACCTAGCCTGTTAAATGCCAACGGCCTATTGATTTATGAAACCTTTGCATTGGGAAATGCCCAATTTGGTAAGCCAGCGAGCCCAGAATTTTTATTAATGCCTGGCGAATTACTGCAATTGGCAGAGCAAACCGGCCTTTTGGTCCTGGCTTTCGAGGACCTCTTCACCGCTCAACCTAAGCCCGCCATGGTGCAACGCTTATGTGCTCAAAAACCAGCTTAAAAGGGCTTATCCGTTACAATTTCAGCGATGACTACCTCTACTGCTACTGGCGCGACCTTGCTTAAGAAGCCTATTAAAGGCAGTATGGTGGCCATTGTTACGCCCATGTTTGCCGATGGTGCCTTAGATTTTCTTGCCTTGCGTAATTTATTAGATTGGCATGTAGCCGAAGGTACCTCTGCGATGGTCATTGTTGGCACGAGCGGTGAGTCGCCCACAGTTTCTGTGGCAGAGCATGGTGAATTAATTCGAGTCGCAGTTGAGCAGATTGCGGGTCGCATTCCGGTGATCGCTGGCACGGGAGGTAACTCTACACTTGAAGCAATTGAACTCACTGAGTTTGCTAAAAAAGTGGGCGCAGATGCTACTCTTCAAGTGGTGCCTTATTACAACAAACCAACTCAAGATGGAATGTTTGCGCATTTCAAATTAATTGCTGAGCGAGTTGATTTGCCGATGATTTTATATAACGTACCAGGTAGAACAGTTGCCGATTTAGCCAACGACACGATCTTACGTTTAGCCACGGTACCAGGCATTATGGGCATTAAAGATGCTACTGGAAATTTAGAGCGCGGTTGCATGTTGCTGGCTGATTTAAGGCAGGCGGGTCTGTCCGATTTTGCAGTTTATTCAGGCGATGATCTTACGGCCTTTATGCTGATGCTAATGGGTGGACAAGGTAATATTTCTGTTACTGCTAATGTTGCCCCACGTTTAATGCACGACTTGTGCGCGGCGGCCATGAGCGGTAACCTTGACCGCACTCGTGATCTTCAGTTTCAATTGTTCGCTTTGCATAAGGCGATGTTTATAGAGGCGAATCCAATTCCTGTTAAATGGGCTTTACATGCTATGGGTAAAATTACTGCCGGAATTCGTTTACCCTTAACACCCCTTAGCCCCGCTTTGCGTGAGTCTTTGGTAGCAACTTTAAAGCAACTTGGTCTTTTATGATTTTTGATGGCAAGATTTTTCAGCAATTTTTTTTCGCTCGCATATTGTCAATGTCAACATCTTGTCAATATCGTGTTTTATCGCTACTTTTACTGGCTTGCGTTGGTCTGACGATTGGTCTAACTGCTTGCACGACCTCACCGATTAGTTCTGATAAGGTAGATTACAAATCAGGGGGTGTGCAGCGTGGCCCCAATTTAACTTACCCACCTGATCTAGTTACTTCACAAGCCGATCGACGTTACTTAGTGCAAGACGGTAGCGCGACCATGTCTGATTACACGGCCATTCTTAAAAAGGGTGGAGAAGCGCGTAAAACACCTTTAACCGGCATTCCAGGTATGCGCATTATGCGTGATGGCGATAAGCGCTGGCTCATCATTGACAAACCAGCGGCTGAACTTTATCCACAGGTGAAAGATTTTTGGCAAGAAAATGGATTTTTATTGCTAGTTGATTCACCTACTACGGGCATTATGGAAACAGATTGGGTAGAAAATCGCGCTAAGATTCCTCAAGATTATCTTCGTAGCCTTTTGGGCGGTGTGCTTTCGAGTGTTTTTGATACCGGCGAGCGTGATAAATATAAAACCCGCTTAGAGGTGCTAAAGCCTGATCAGACTGAAATTTTTATTACCCATAAAGGCGCCTCTGAGGAGCCAGTGCGTGATAACAGTGGCGGTGTAATTTCAACTAAATGGGTACCTAGGCCCAATGACCCTGAGCTAGATGCAGCTTTTTTAGTGCGTCTAATGGAGCGTCTGGGGCATTCCCAAGAGCAAGCTAAGGCGCAACTGGCCGCAAGTTCTTCGCCCACCGCAAAAGTGGTTAAAGCTAAATTAGAGCAAGATAGTAGTGGCGCAGCCATTATTGAATTACCGAGTAGCTTTGATCGAGCTTGGCGCGATGTTGGATTAGCGCTTGATCGTTCAAACTTCACTGTAATTGATCGCGATCGATCAAAAGGGATTTACTTTGTACGCTATGTAAATACGAAAGATAGCGGCGAAAGCAAGGGATTTTTCTCAGGTTTGTTTAGTAGCAAAGATGAAGCCGCTTTATTAGCTAAGCAATATCGTATTTATGTAAAGGCTAACGGGGCTGATGCCAGCCAAGTGGTTGTGCAAGATGCCGAGGGTAAGCCTGAAAACACCCCGGCGGGTCTTCAATTGTTAACGATATTAACTACGCAACTAGCCCGCTAAAGTTTTTTATGGGAAGTTTTAGCTTGTAAAAAAAGCCGCTTACGCGGCTTTTTCGTTCTTCTGAAAGAAGATTACTTCTTTGCTTCTGGAGCAGCAGGAGCTGGAGCTGCAGGAGCAGCAGCAGGAGCTGCATCAGCTGGAGCAGCTGCAGGAGCAGCAGCAGGAGCAGGAGCAGGTTTTGGTTCTTCTTTTTTGCCACAGGCAGCCAAAGCAACGGCCAACATAGCGGCAAGTAATAGTGACTTCTTCATTTGTAAGTTCCTTTAAAAAAAATAAACAACAATTACCGGTAATTGATGTTGGAGCTCATTAAGGGTAAGCCCTCAACAAATCCAGAAAACATTATAGCCATCATTAGCCAAAGGGTTCAAAGATTAGCCAGCCGGCGGCATACGCGCTATAAATGGAATTGCTCAAATGACCTAAACTAGGTTGCTGAAGCAAGTATTTTTTGACCTCTTTTGTGAGTGGGGTAATAATCTGCTTGGCAGCAAGGGATTGCCATAGCCCTTGGGTTAATGGCGTAGCTGCTTGGGTCATATTTTCACCATTGCAAAAGACTTGATCTTGATGGCAAATGAGCCGGCTTAGCGGATGTGGTCTAAGCGGAGTTGTACAAAGCCGGCGAATAAATTGTGGATAACTTAAGGCCTGAGGAGGTTGCATAAAAAAAGCGCTAGGTTTGGGTTCGCTTAAATAGGCACTAATGCCTAATAAAAATTGATTAATATCATTTAAATCAAGGCTTTTCAGTTGTTTTGTGAGTTGTTTTATGAGCTCTTGCGGAAGTACCTCAGGGTGCGCAGTTGCGTATTGCTGGGGATCGGCATAGAAGGCCTTTAAGGCAGGTATATCTTCTAAAGATTCGGCTAAACGCCATAAACCCTCTTGCAGTAGTTCTCGATAGCTCGGGGCGCGAAAGCCAACAGACCAGGTTTGACACCCAGCATCAAGCGCAACCCCATTGTGGGGGGTATGCGGCGGTAAATAGAGTAGGTCGCCAGGCTCAAGAACCCATTCCTGTTGTGCTTTAAAGTTCTGCAAAATTTTGAGGGGTAAGCCGGCGCGTAACTTTAAATCACTTTGGCTTGAAATTGACCATTTTCTGCGCCCAGCCATTTGTATCAAAAATACATCATAAGAATCAGAATGAGGGCCTACCCCCCCACCTTTCCCTGCCAGACTGACCATCAGATCATCTAATCTAGCATCTGGAATAAAGCGAAACCAGGAAAGGATTTTTGCTGCAGCAGCTTGGTGGGCTTCTACCCCCTGTATTAATAGAGTCCAGTTGGGTAGGTCTAGGGTGGGTAAATCTTTACGTCGCATTGGAGAGCTACCGAAATCGGTCAGGCGCCAAGGCTTAGACTGGACTAAACGCGCCTCGCAGTTGCCGCTATAGGCCATTGAGAGGAGGGTTTTGGCTGAAAGAGGGCTTTCTAGAGGATGGCCTAAGGCTTTTGCCTGAGCAAATGCAGGAATAGCCCCACGAACTAAAAAAGGTTGTTTATGCCAGTAATCGCGCATAAAAGCTTGTGGACTAAGATTACCGAGTAGGGCCCAAGCTTGCTTTAGTAAGAGGATCTCAGGGGCACGAGGGGGTTGGTAGGCATTGCTCAAGTAAAATGAACTCATTTCTTAATTTTTAGCAAACTAATCAGTAAAAAATACGCATGAAGATCTCCAAAAATACCATCGTTTCTCTTCGTTATAAATTAACCGATGCCCAAAACAATGTCATCGAAGAACCTGAAGCCCCGATGGTATACCTGCATGGCGGTTATGACGGCACTTTTCCAAAAATTGAAACCGCTTTGGATGGTCAAGATGTTGGTTATGAAACAACTTTACAACTTGATCCAGGTGATGCGTTTGGTGAATATGATCCCGAACTATTAAAAATTGAACCTCGTACCCGTTTTCCAGAGCCACTTGAAGTTGGCATGCAATTTGAGGGGGTGCCTGATGCAGATGATTTTTCGAATGATTCTGAGCAAGCCCAAGAAACCATTGATGACGGCGATGAGGATGATCTTTCTACCATGATTTATACCGTAACTGATGTGGCTGAAAATCAAGTGGTGCTAGATGGTAATCACCCCTTAGCTGGGATGGCCCTGCGTTTTTGGTTGCAAGTAGAGGAAGTGCGAGTGGCTACCGAGGATGAGATTCAAAACCGTTACCCAAAAGGTGCAGAAGGTCTTGGTTTTGGCTTATTAGATGAGAGCGATGAAGAAGGTGATGAAGATTACATTGGTGGTGTGCAAAAAAAAGATGGTGACAGCCCCCATACCTTGCATTAAGTTCTAAGCCTTATTCCTTTATTACGCCTTTGTTATTCTTTAAGCCAGCGCTTAATGGCGTCGAGTTCGCGCATGGCTGCGCTGTCTTCAGCGCTTGTTGCTAAGCTAGTTGAGCTGCCCCCATTGAGTTTTGCTAAAGCCTCTTCTAGAGCTTGAATTTTTGTTTCTTGTAAAAGGGTGGCATCAATCAAGCCTTTAAGCGCAAGTGACATTGGATCATCTGCATTAGGCGTAATGCCATAAGCAGAAAAATTGGCTTTGCTTTCTAGGCTGCCGTTACTTGGTAAATCGGGGTGTAAAGTGCGAGCTGGTACGCCAACAGCTGTAGCTCCAGCTGGTATTTCTTTTAGCACGACAGCATTGGATCCAATGCGGGCCCCATCGCCCACTGTAAACCCCCCCAAGACCTTTGCGCCAGCACTGACCACAACACCTTTACCTAAGGTGGGGTGGCGCTTAGCACCTTTATAAAGTGAGGTACCGCCCAAAGTAACCCCTTGGTAAATAGTGCAATCGTCACCAATGACGGTGGTTTCGCCGATGACTATACCGAGCCCATGATCGAGAAAGACCCGTCTTCCTATTTTTACACCAGGGTGAATTTCAATACCCGTAAGCCAGCGGGCCAACATTGACCAAAGACGGGCAATTAATTTAAGATTGGCTTGCCATAAAAAGTGTGCAACGCGATGCAGCCATACGGCATGCAAACCAGGGTAGCAGAGCACTACCTCAAGCCGATTGCGGGCTGCAGGATCACGGGCAATGATGGAGTCGACTTCTTCGAAGAATGCATTGGTCATAGGCAGAGTTTAATCGGAAGCGTTTATTTTTTTGTCAGCATTTGTTTTGCAATACCCCGTAATAGATCAATTTCTTCTTTATGCAATTCAGCGCGGGCAAAAAGTGCTTGCAAACGGGGCATTAACTTTTTGGGGCGATCGGGATCAAGATAGCCAATGGATTCAAGCCCTTGGCGCCAATGTTCTGCCATAGCCGCAACCGCGGTGGGGTCGGCTAATTCACTTTGGGCGACCTTGGGCTTGAAATTATTTTTTTGAAGGGCTATTTCGGCCTGTAAAGACTGGCGCAGCGTATAGGCACAGACCATAACCGCTTGCGCTAAATTTAGCGAGGGATAAGCTGGGTTTGCCTCTAAATAAACCCGATGCGAGCAAAGTTTGAGGGCTTCATTATCTAGACCAGTTCTTTCGGTACCGAAAACTAAAGCCACTTGCTCTTCATTCATCAATAATTGGGTGGCCCGCTGGCAGGCTTCTTGCCAAGATAACTCTGGTGGCCCAAATTGGCGTTCGCGACTGGTTAAACCAAGCACCAAAGAGCAGTTTTTTAAAACTGGACCTAAGTTAGGCACCTCACTAGCCTGCTCTAGAACGTCTCTAGCGCCGCTGGCAAGGGCAATGGCATCAGAATGAGCGGAGGGCTTACCGTGGCGTGGAGCCACCAGGGTAAGGCGTTCAAAACCCATAGTTTTGATGGCCCGTGCACTCGAGCCAATATTTCCAGGGTGACTGGTTTGCACCAAGACCCAATTAAGGGCATTAAAAGCGGGATGCTCGCCTTGCCGGATGGGCGCAGACATATTTGCAACGCTGCTCATTGGCTGGATAGCAGCTGCGTTAACGAGTTCATTGAGGTTTGGCTTAGGGCGCATGGGGACATGAAAAGTTTCATTAAATAAGGCGCTTTGGGGATCTTTACAGATGATCGTTTAAGATGAGCGCTTCGCTTGTTATTGTCCTGTATTTTTTAGGGCACTTACCAGCTTGTTCTTATTTAATTTGCTCACACCAATCTTATGCATCCAATGTTGAATGTAGCCATTAAGGCTGCCCGTCGTGCCGGAACCATTATTAATCGTGCCTCGCTTAATTTAGAGCGTTTACAGGTCGATCGTAAACAGCATAATGATTTTGTGACCGAAGTAGATCAGCAAGCCGAAGCTGCAATTATTGAAACCCTTAGCGAAGCTTATCCAGACCATGGGTTTTTGGCTGAAGAAACTGGTAGTCATAAACCTGAGGCCGAATCAATTTGGATTATTGACCCCCTAGATGGCACAACGAATTTTATTCATGGCTTTCCCCAATATGCTGTTTCAATTGCTTTGTCGGTTGCAGGTGTTACACAGCAAGCAGTGGTGTATGACCCAACCCGTGACGAGCTATTTACTGCCACGCGTGGCAGTGGTGCTTATTTAGATCGACGTCGTTTGCGCGTTGCCGCAGAAACCCGCTTAGCAAATGCCTTACTGGGCACTGGGTTTCCGTATCGGGAAGATCAAGACTTAGAAACCTATCTGCGCATATTTGCCGATATGTCACGCCAATGTGCAGGCTTGCGCCGACCAGGTGCTGCTTCTTTAGATTTGGTGTATGTGGCTGCTGGGCGATACGATGGGTTTTTTGAAAGTGATTTGAAGCCTTGGGACATGGCAGCAGGCGCATTAATCGTGGCTGAAGCAGGTGGTTTAGTGGGGACATATTTGGGTGAGGAAGGGTTTTTACAAAGTGGGGACGTGATGGCAGCAAACCCACGTTTATTTGCCCAAATGGCACAAATTTTGCGTCCTTATGCCAAGACAAGCGCTTAAATTGTTCCTGTAAAGCTGATCTGCGTAGCGCGTTTTTACGCTTTCACTAAATCAAGATAACGAACCCCACTGGCATCAACGCGTAAGGCACTTGCTTTAGGCAAAACGCTTTCAGGGTGATCTAAATCCCAGTCGGATAGCACCCAACGCTGCCATTCAACTTGATTTAAGTTTTCATGATGCCGGGTAGGAAGATGCGTATGCCCATGAATGAGTTGATAGGTCTTGGCTTGATCTACCATGTTTGCGCAGGCATCAAGAGTAACATCGACCTTCATTTGAATTACTTCTGGCTCTACGCGTGCAGCTCGCTGATATTGTGCCGTGCTATTACTGCGCAAGCTATGTGCAATACCGCGGCGCCAATGAAGCGGCATTTTTAAAAAACAATTTTGCAGCCATGGCTTACGAACCCAACTACGAAAGAGTTGATAGGCGCTATCGGCAGTGCATAAAATATCGCCATGGCTTAAGAGATAATCGGTATCAGCCAAGGTTACTTTGCTAGGGTCGGGCAGTAGCGTCATACCAGTTTTTTTTAAGAAATCGGGCCCAATTAAAAAATCGCGATTACCATGCATGTAGTAAGTTTTTACAGAGAGTGTCAGGTTAGCTAGAGCGTTTTTAATTTCTAAATGAAATGGTGATCGCGTAGTAGCGTCGTCTCCCACCCAAAACTCGAACAGATCACCCAAAATAAAAACTGCCTCAACCGAACGCGCCTCTTTTTCACAAAAATCAATAAACCGTTGTGCCGTAATTGGCATAGACGGCGTAAGGTGTAGATCTGAAATGAACAGCGCGCTAGAATAAGGAGGAATCATGTTGGGGACTGAGTTAGCGTTGAGTTATTCTTCGAGAACGGTAGCCTTCTCAATAGTAACGTCTTCGGCTGGCACATCTTGGTGAAAGCCTGCATTACCAGTTTTGACTTTGCGGATGACATCTACTACATCCATTCCATCGCTAACCTCACCAAAGACCGCATAACCCCAGCCTTGTGCGCTAGGCGCGGTGTGATTTAAAAAATCATTATCACTTAAATTGATAAAAAATTGCGAAGAGGCAGAATGAGGTTCGTTGGTACGAGCCATAGCCACAGTGCCGCGTAGATTTTTTAAGCCATTATTAGCTTCGTTTTCAATTTCAGCCAGCGTTGACTTTTGCTTTAGACCGGTAGTCATACCACCACCTTGAATCATAAAATTATCAATGACCCGATGAAAGATAGTGCCATCGTAATGACCGCTTTTTACATACTGTAAAAAATTAGCCACAGTTTTAGGGGCCTTAGTGGCATCGAGTGATAAGGTGATGTCACCTTTATTGGTTTGCAGAAGAACTTTGGCCATTGCTTGGGGTGCTTTCTAAAGGGTTAGGGTTAAAGGAGTTTAGTTTGAAATTTTTGGGGCTGAAATAGGTGGGGCTGAATTGGAAGGCAGAGAGCTGGATGGGGCTGACTTGCCAGGTAGAGAGGCGGGTTTTACTGGGGTAGGTAGTGGTGCTTTTATGAGTGGCGGCTTGAGAATTTCTTGCAGGGCTTTATTACGGCGAGCATATTCACGAATACTGGGCGAAAGCTTAGCAGCTGCTTCATAATTTTTTGCAGCCAAACGAATATAAATATCACCTAAATTTGCTAATGCAGTAGCGTAATCGGGGCGTAATTTTAGAGCTAATTCTAAATAATCGCGAGCATCTATCCATTGATCTTGGCTAGCACCAATAGCCGCTAAATTATTATATGGCTCAGGCAGCTCTGGAAATTGCTGGGTAATTTCAGTAAAAGTTTTTTTTGCGGCTGGTAGATTATGAAGCTCAATGAGAAGGCGTGCTTTTAAAAAACGTAATTGCACATTACGTGGATTTTTAACTAAGGCTAAATCAATTTGGTCGATCGCCTCTTTAAATTGTTTAGCCCTAATTAGCTTTTCAATTTGCGGTGGGATACCATCTTTAGCAAGGGCGTCTGGCTCAATAATTAAAAACGAGAGGTAGGGTACAGCAATTGAATTCGCAATATTAGCGGTAAGCGGGTCAAACCCTGCAGTCGGGCTATAAGATGAAACCACTGGTGCTGGCGGAGTAGTAGTGCATGCGCTCAAAACGAGCATACTGAGTACTACTAGGGAAATTAAAAACTGCCGTATGAAGGAGAATAAAATCATGCTGGCCAACTTATTGATACGGCACTGCGACTGAATCGGCCATTGATGGTGGGCCATCATTAAAGGTGGCTTGAGGAATCATATAATTTACATTTGGGTCGCCATTTAGGCTAGCGCAACTACCCAAGCAGAAGAGTGCAGCACTGCATCCCAACAAAAGGGCGGTACGGCACAAAGAAAAAGTGATTTTAGGCAGGGAGATGTAGTGTGGGTTCATTCGATATACTCAGCAGTCTAACAAATTAGCAGAACGATTGCCTCCACCGCCTTTATGCTGCAAATCTATAACACCCTGAGCCGCTCGAAAGAGGTCTTTAAGCCGATTGCCCCACCCCATGTGAGCATGTATGTTTGCGGAATGACGGTCTATGATTTTTGCCATCTTGGGCATGCCCGGGTAATGATTGTTTTTGATATGGTGGTGCGTTGGTTGCGAGAGTTAGGGTATGAAGTGAATTATGTACGTAATATCACCGATATTGATGACAAAATCATTCAACGGGCATTAGAAAATCAAGAACCTATTTTAGCCTTAACAAACCGTTTTATTGCAGAGATGCATGCCGATTCTGACCAATTGGGTTTATTACGGCCGACTCATGAGCCGCGTGCCACCGATTTTATTAAACAAATGCAAGGCATGATTAGCCGACTAATTGATCATCAATTGGCCTACCAAGGCGAAGATGGTGATATTAATTTTGCGGTCCGCGCGTTTCCTGAATATGGTCAGCTATCGGGTAAATCAATTGATGACCTTTATGCAGGCGAACGTGTGGCGATAAGTAGCGGTAAGCGTGATCCCCTAGATTTTGTTTTATGGAAGAGCGCTAAGCCAGAAGAGCCGGGCGATACTCGTTGGCAATCCCCTTGGGGAGAGGGGCGGCCAGGCTGGCACATTGAGTGTTCGGCGATGTCATGCGATTTATTGGGACAGCATTTTGATATTCATGGCGGCGGCGCCGATTTGCAATTTCCCCATCATGAAAATGAAATTGCCCAAAGCGAAGGTGCGCTTTATGGCCATCATCGTGATCCGCTAGACCCCCCTTTTGTAAATTATTGGATGCATAACGGACATATTCGGGTTAATAAAGAAAAGATGTCTAAATCTTTAGGTAATTTTTTTCTGATTCGTGATGTGCTTAAGCAATTTGACCCAGAAGTCATTCGCTTTTTTATGCTGAAGGCGCATTATCGCAGCCCAATTAATTACAGCGATTCGCAACTAGAAGAAGCACGTGCTAGCTTGAGTCGCTTATATACTGCCTTGGCGCAAACCCCTGCATTTGTCAGGGCAGAAGGAATTAGCCTGATTGATTCATCGAACCCTTGGGTGAAACGTTTTACATCGGCTATGAATGATGACTTTAACACTCCCGAAGCCATTGCTGTCTTATTTGCTTTAGCGAGTGAAATTAATCGTGCTCAAGCTAGCGAGCGCTTGGCTTTGGCTCAAGTTTTACATCAACTAGCGGGCATTTTAAATTTTTTACAGCGCGACCCAACTGCCTTTTTGCAAAGCGCTAGCTTGGCTGGTTTAAGCTCGGAACTGATTGAAGGGCAGATTGCTGCGCGGATAGCTGCTAAAGCAGCGCGCGATTTTGCACAAGCCGATGCAATTCGAAAAAACCTTTTAGAGCAGGGTATTGTTTTGGAAGATCAAGCGGGGGGCATAACTACATGGCGACGCGCTTAAATACGTCTAAAGCTACCGCTGCTAAATCTAGTCTAGAAAAAACGCTTGCCAAACAACCTAAGGGCAAAAAATTAGCCACCCTCAGAGCTCCAGACTATTGGCAGCAAGCTTGTGATGAATTAATGCGGCAAGATCGCATTTTGCGCAAGCTAATTCCGCGCTATGGCACAGGCTTTTTAGTAACCCGTGGTGATGCTTTTAATACGCTCGCACGAGCTATTGTGGGTCAGCAAATTTCAGTGGCTGCGGCCCAATCGGTATGGAACCGCTTGGTTACAAATTTAGAAAAGAAAATAAATCCCGCTCAAGTTTTATCAGTGCCTAGCGAGCATTTACGAAGCGCTGGCCTATCTGGGCGAAAAGTTGAGTACATTCGAGATTTAGCAGGACATTTTCATGAGGGGCGTTTGCATGCTAAACAATGGCAATCGATGGATGATGAAAGTGTGATCCGAGAACTAACTGAGATTCGTGGTATCGGACGCTGGACCGCTGAAATGTTTTTGATGTTTAATCTGATTCGCCCTGATGTTTTGCCACTAGATGACATTGGCTTAATTCGTGCAATCTCATTAAACTACTTTAGTGGCGAACCGGTAAGTCGCCATGAAATGCGCGAGGTTGGAGCTAATTGGGCGCCATGGCGTACAGTAGCTACTTGGTATATGTGGCGCAGTATCGATCCAATTCCTGTGGAATATTAGAATTCAGTTATGAAGACCACTTTTTTAGACTTTGAACAATCGATTGGTGAGCTAGAGGCCAAAATTGAAGAATTGCGTTTTGTGCAAGATGAATCTTCTGTTGATATCTCTACCGAAATTAAAACGCTTACTGAAAAAAGCCAGCAATTAACTAAAGATATTTATGCAAACCTAAGTCCGTGGCAAGTTTCCCAAGTTGCTCGGCATCCACAACGCCCCTATACGCTGGATTATATCAATACTTTATTTACTGATTTTCATGAATTGCATGGTGATCGCACCTTTGCTGATGACCAATCTATTATTGGCGGCTTAGGACGCTTTAATGAAACTGCTTGCATGATTATTGGTCATCAAAAAGGACGCGATACGAAAGAGCGCGCCTTGCGAAATTTTGGAATGAGTAAGCCCGAGGGGTATCGTAAAGCAATGCGTCTGATGCGTTTGGCTGAAAAATTTAAGCTGCCTGTTTTTACATTTGTTGATACACCAGGTGCTTTTCCTGGAATTGATGCAGAAGAACATAATCAATCAGAGGCCATTGGCAGAAATTTATATACCCAGGCTGAGTTAACGGTACCAATTATTACCACCATTATTGGCGAAGGCGGATCGGGTGGGGCGTTAGCAATTGCAATGGGTGACCTGGTATTGATGTTGCAATACTCAACCTATTCAGTAATTTCTCCTGAAGGCTGTGCCTCTATTTTATGGAAAACGGCTGAGAAAGCCCCTGAAGCTGCCGAGCAATTAGCGCTTACTGCCCAACGCTTAAAAAACTTAGGTTTAATTGATCGTATTGTGAGCGAGCCAGTTGGTGGTGCGCACCGCGATTATGAAAACATGATGACTGCAATGCGAAAAGCATTAAGTGAATCGTTAAAGACTTTTGAATCAATGGGCAAAAAAGAACTACTCGAGCGTCGGCATGAGCGTTTAATGAGCTATGGCAAATTCAAGGAAGCTGAATTCAAAGCCACCTAGCCTACGCAGGAGCAAGGCTATCCAGCCCCAAATTCCTAAAGGCAAAGGTGTAGTGATTGGCATTGCTTTAAGTGGTGGCCTCGATTCAATAGTGCTTTTTGATGCGGTAATGCGCAGCTTGTGTACTGCAAAGCTTTCTTCGAAGTACAGCGAAACTAAAAGCGAGAAACCTATCGTTTGGGTATTTCATGTTCATCATGGCTTACAAAAATCAGCCGATGCTTGGCTTGATTTTTGTGCCCGAGCTGCGCAGAATAAAGGCGCAAATTTTGATTTTCGTTTATTGCAACTGCCCGCCAATACTAATGAAGCTGAAGCTCGGCTAGCGCGCTATGAAGCCTTAGCTGATTTATGTGAGATGCATGGGGTAAGTGATTTATTGCTAGCCCACCATCAAAATGATCAAGCAGAAACTGTACTGCTGCAATTACTGCGTGGCGCAGGTATTAGCGGTTTAGTAGGTATGCCAAGCGCTCGCACCCTAACACATGCTGGGACTAAACCAATTACATTATGGCGACCATTACTCGACTTATCTCGTAAAGAATTAGAAGCCTATGCTCTTGAGCAACGACTAACATGGGTAGAAGATCCTTCGAACCGCAGTTTGGTGTATCGGCGAAATGCAGTACGTCATGCTTTACTTCCTAAACTCGAATTGCTGCAGCCAGGCGCTATTGCAAACTTAGCTCGGAGTGCAAAATTGTTAAGCGAATCACACCATTTATTAGAGCGTTTGGCAAAGCAAGATAGCATTGATATTTTGCAGACAGCGCAGATCGCAGCGGCCGTTACAGCGGATATCGCGTCGAATCAAATAGTATTAAAAATAAAGCCTTTATTGGTTTTATATAAAAGTGATCACGCTGCGGCTAATAATGTCATACGGTATTGGTTACGCCAGTTAGGCTTGGCAATGCCCACCCTAGAACGATTGCAATCGTGGTGGCTCGACTTAAATCGCGCGCGTAGTGATGCGCGCTTAGAATTTGTGCATGACGGAGGGTTGATTCGTCTCTGGCGCGGGCAATTGCTTTTTGAAACGAGTGCGCCACCCAAGCAGACTTATGATGCCTCTGCTGGTAAATGGGTTTTTTTGCCTTTACCTCTACGCAGTAAGCGTTTAGGCCTAGCCGCACAATGGGTTCAGCAAGCTAAGCAGCAGGACGCCATTGAATTTCGCCCACGCAAAGGGGGCGAACGTTTTAAAAAAACAATGGGTGGCGTAAGTAAAACTCTGAAGAATTTATTTCAAGAATCAGCTATTCCACCATGGCAAAGGCGCGCCCCCTTGCTCTACATTCACGGGGAATTAGTGGCTGTAGCTGGTATTGGGGTAAGTCATACCAATTTGGTTGCAACTGGTAAACGGGTTTGGCCTGAATGGCAAGCTTTAACACTTTAGCTCGTACGCAGACAAACCTTGTAAAATAAAGCCTTTAAGCGGGCTTTCCCCTTTCTTTTATGGCAATTATTGTTCACAAATACGGTGGCACATCAATGGGCTCAGTTGAGCGCATTCAAAATGTGGCCAAGCGCGTAGCTAAATGGATGCGAGCGGGTCACCAAGTGGTGGTGGTGCCATCAGCTATGTCGGGCGAAACCAATCGCTTGCTGGGCTTGGCCAAAGAAGTTCATCCCAATCCCAACCCGCGAGAGTTAGATCAAATTGCTTCGACTGGCGAACAGGTTAGCTCGGGTTTGTTAGCTCTTGCCCTACACCGTGAGGGCATTGATGCCGTTAGTTATGCAGGCTGGCAAGTGACAATTCATACCGACTCTGCTTTTACAAAAGCCCGCATTATGGGCATTGAAGATGAAAAAATTCGGGCCGATTTAAATTTAGGTAAAGCGGTTGTAATTACGGGTTTTCAGGGCGTTGATCCGCATGGCAATATCACTACCTTGGGTCGCGGCGGTTCTGATACCTCTGCGGTTGCTGTGGCTGCTGCTCTTAAGGCCGAAGAATGTTTAATTTATACCGATGTTGATGGGGTTTATACAACTGATCCTCGGGTTTGCGAAGACGCACGTCGACTCAATAAAATTACTTTTGAAGAAATGCTCGAAATGGCGAGTTTAGGTTCAAAGGTATTGCAAATTCGTTCGGTTGAATTTGCTGGTAAGTACCAAGTAAAAACGCGGGTTTTGTCTTCCTTGACAGATCCTTTAATTGCACTCGAACAAGAAATGAAGTCGGGTACATTGATTACTTTTGAAGAGGATAGCACCATGGAAGCCGCCGTTATTTCGGGCATTGCCTTTGCACGCGATGAAGCCAAAATTACTATTTTGAGTGTGCCTGATCGCCCTGGCATTGCGTATCAAATTTTGGGTCCCATTGCTGATGCCAATATTGATGTTGATATGATTATTCAAAACCAGTCTGTTGATGGTAAGACTGACTTTACTTTCACTGTGCCGCGCGCCGATTATCAAAAAGCCTTCGATTTGCTCAAGAATTCAGTTCAGTCTCATATTGGTGCTAAAGAAATTTTGGGTGATCCCAAAGTCTCAAAGGTATCAGTTGTAGGGGTTGGTATGCGTTCGCATGTTGGTGTTGCCAGCAAAATGTTCCGCACGCTTTCGGAAGAGGGCATTAATATTCTGATGATTTCTACTAGCGAAATTAAAATTTCCGTGGTAGTTGATGAAAAATATATGGAACTAGCAGTAAGGGCATTACATAAATCCTTTGAATTAGATCAGCAATAGCTGTCATAGCCCCTAAAACGGAGAATTGGCTGTTTTACCAACACTCCGTTAAACTAGCGGCTGTTGTAATTATTGTGACTGTATACGGAGACGTGGCCGAGCTGGTCGAAGGCACTCCCCTGCTAAGGGAGCATCGGGGCTAAAACTCTGATCGGAGGTTCGAATCCTCTCGTCTCCGCCAACAGTCAAGTATTTATAGGGGGTTGTTGGTTATCAGCGACCTCGTTCCTCCACTTGTTACCACAGAGCTATTTGGTCAACTGGTCAAACCAGCTTCTTATAGACTCAGTTTTATTCATTACTCAATCGGGCATCAGCCTAGAAAGTGGCGGGCCCCATTCAAGGGCCTCGCTAAAATTGAACTCGCACACCGCTGGCGAATGAACTGACGCTAGTTGCAGAATTAATACTATTAGCACCACCTTTATCAGACCCATAAATAGCATATAAATTAGTGCGCTTACTCAGGTAATAATTGACGCCAATTTGCCAAGCATTTATCTTTGAAGATGGGCTATTTATTCCGTAGGTAGTGTATTGCCCATTACCAATATTGGCCCAGCTTTCAAGATTGGTAGTAAAAAATCCCCTAAACCCAATTTGTTGGGCAGACCTTGAGAGGGTATAGGAAGCATCAAGGATATTGATTACCTTACGGTTAATATATTGCAAATAAGTTTTGAAATAGCCAAAGTCATAAGTAGCCCCAGCATAATATTGGTTATCTTGAGTATTCACTCCTCCTTCAGCCCAAGCCCAAGGCTTAGCCTCTGGAGTTGAATCTGTGGATGAACAGGCCCCAGGTTGTGCGCAGCCGTACCCTAGCTTTTGTGATTTAAGCGCTTGATACGCCATACCTAGATAAAATTTCTCTTGGATATATTGCCCAGAAATCCCCCAGCCACCTGTGCTATCTTGAATCGGTACGGGTTGAGTTTTTGATTGAGGGCTTAAAGTATCGCTACGAATAATTGCGATTCCAGCAAGTGTAAAACCAGATACTTCCGCAGTTTTAAATGATAGAGTTGAGTGTGTTCTCGTGGTTAAAGCAACGCTAACTCCACCAACGCCAGCATTATCATCGAATGTGCCATTTGCGCGCGTGCCGCCTTTGGAATAAATAGGGTAAACAGCCGATCCAGGGGTATTGTTCGTATGACCCACATCCGTAGCAGCTAATTGATTATAAATTGGGGTGGTTTGGGTACCAATTGCAAATTGGCCCAAACTTACCATACCCAGACCAAGAAAACTCTGACGATCTTGCCAGCTCGAAAGGAAGGCATTGGCAGGCTGCATATCTGTTTCAATTGTAAAAAATGTAAAGACGCCACCGCCTAAATCTTCAGTTCCTTTAAATCCCAAGCGGCTAGTTTGTTGTGCTGAATTACCAAATACAATAGTATTACTGGATTCGGTTGAAATAATGGCGGTACCGTTAGTCTTTATATTTATGTAACCTACATCAACAACTCCATAGATTGTTAAGCCAGATTGCGCAACTGTGTTGCTGGTAAAAGCGCTAAATACGCTGAATGCAGCAACGGAAAAAATCGACTTATTCAACTAGATGTAATCCATAGATTTTTATTGTTTAAGCCCAAGTTTCATGCTCATAAAATTTATTCGGATTATAAATGTCCTGCATAATACGAAAATTGAATCAATTCTTATATGCCTATAGTAAGCGGTGAGGGTGTTTGATACAATGCCGCGCTATAAGTAATACCAATTTACAGTACGTTAATCTAAAAATGTATTCATTCGTTCAGTTGCGGAGATTTATTAAAGGGATAAATTAAATGATGAGTAAGAAACTAATATGGATGATAGTCTCAATTTTAATAATATTTGTTTTAGTCAGTGTTGCAGCTCGAAGCTTCTGTGAGGCATCGCCAAACAATGCAGTTAGCTCGTTTGTAGAGAAAAATATTCCCAAGCTAAATAATGTCGATATTAATGAGCTAAGGCGCCCATGGATTCTAGTTTTTTCTAAATTTTGCGCAACTACCAGTAATCGCTCATTTTAATTTTTCTGCTTAATTATCGGTATAAGCAAAGTAGGGGCCAGTACCTGCATTACTTGTTTTACCAGATATGCCAACATACACGGTGCGCCCAAAGAAAAAGGGTAAGCCCCAGTCGAATGTTTGAGTACCTAATGTGGCTGGAGTAGGACCGGCTAGATTATTAAATGCGAAGTTAGTATCAACTGGTTTTGCAACAGAAAAATTTACTTTACTTGTAGCATTGTTTTTTAAGGCCATCGTAGCACTATAAAATTTCGTACTAGTTGGGCAATAAAAGATGCCTTCGACGCAGATTGGTAATTCATTGCTATTATTTCCTGCCGAAAAATAAATAGCGTTAGATCCACTATCAATAAAGCTTAGGTAAGCAATATTGTTAAATACAGTTGTAAAGTACCCATTACTATCCACCGGAATAAAGTTTGCCTCATTTGATACATTGTTAGCCTGGGTGTCAATACCAAAAATGACAGCACCTGTTACTGTAGTTGCACCCATTGCGCTTATTTGTGGCAAGCGAATTAAAAGTCCATTATTGTTTACTGCAAATGCAGCAATTGGGTTTTGTATTTGAAAATTTGGCGGCGGTGATATTGCGCAGGAACTAGCTGTGCTGGGAATGCAATCAAAATAGGATGCACCTATATCGTAGATATTAATGCTCACGCCAATAATGCCATTAGCCCCCAGAGCTGCTGATGTTTGTTGCGTGGGTAAGCCATTGCTACAACTACTTGGAACTTCGAAGCCAGGGCTATCTTCGATGACTTGTATAGGCATCGAGCTTGCTATTTCGGCTGCCATACGAATATCCGCAAAATTAATTGTGCCCCAAGTAACATTATCACCAAACGTTGTGCAGTCATAAATAGTAGGGGCTGTAGAACCTAAATTAAGTGATTTCACTGCCGAGGCAAATATACGTAGGCCTGACGAACCGGTATCGATTTGTATATTATGAATGGTTTTGCAGTTATAAGTACCTGGTTCACAAACGGTTACGCTGACATATGGAATATTAGGGTTTGCCCCTGGGCCGGCAGCTACTGTTACGCTGAGCGAATTAGCTGCTAAAACCACGCTTTCATGGTCTACGATCTTGCTGCTGGTCTGAGAGCTATTCGTGGTATTAGAATTATCACCACCACAAGAAATAATACTAATGGAAACGCCAATACTGCATAAAATTTGTAACATAAAGCGACAATAAATTGATTTCATTATTGAACGATTTATAATCGCTTGTTAGTAAGCATGCCCCACTCTAGTCTAATAAATACCATATTACATTCAGGTTTACCCTATATGCATGTCAGAGGGGAATTCTTTTAAAATTTTAAAGGCTATTCAATTAAAAATATTCATACTTTTTGCAGTTACTTATTATTTAGCATCATGCTGCTATTAACGGCATGCAAAAAAGAAGAGGGTAACTTTCGCCTTTTATGTACTGGCGATTATCTAATTAAAAATTACTACACGGCGAATAATCAAACGGCTGAGGCTGAGAAAGTAAAGCGTCAAACGTTTGAATTTATTGACAAGAAAGCAAAGGGCTCAATACCATGCCATATTTGGACCGAAGAGCAGATTGAATGTGAAGAAATTAGCACAGTTTCATACGATGAGCATGACTTTAAAGTGAAATACAATCGACTAACTGGCGTACTATATGAATATAGCCTGATGAAGCGGGGTGAATATACCAGTGAACAGCGTTTTACTGGTCAGTGCATCACGGTTAGTAATAAAAAAATCTAGGATTGAAATGAAATTAATTTTTAGCCTACTCTTTTCAACTTTGGTTTTAGGTGCTTGCGCCAAAATACCAACACAAAATTTAGATGCAGCTAAAAATAATCCAAAAACGTTTAATCAGGATATTGCCGATTGTCAGTTAGCTTATCCGGAGCAAAATTCAGGCATTCATCACAAGCAATGGATTGGTTGTATGGAATTAAAAGGTTGGCGCTAAATTTAGCCTGCCCTATTGGCCGCTCTACTTAGCAGTTTTCTCAGCGCTGTATTAGTTCAATTTTGTAGCCGTCGGGGTCTACTACAAAAGCGATTACCGTAGCACCGCCGTTTACTGGGCCAGCTTCACGGGTAATTACGCCACCAGCTGCCTTAATTTTTTCGCAAGCTGCATAGGCATCGGGCACTTCAATGGCAATGTGGCCATATGCGGTACCCATTTCGTAGCTTTCCACCCCATGGTTATGGGTTAATTCAATTTCTGCCTGGCCATCGGCATTGCCTTTGCCGAAGCCCACAAAAGCCAATGAATAATGTTGGTCTGGGCGCTCGGTTGTACGCAATAGGTTCATACCCATTACTTGGGTATAAAAGTTGATCGATCGGGCTAGGTTACCGACTCGTAGCATGGTATGGAGGATCATCATAGGAAACAATATACTGCGTTTATGACTAAACCAATTAGATTGACTGAATATGCCCATGGCGGAGGCTGTGGCTGCAAAATTTCCCCTAGCCTTTTAGAAACTATTTTGCGTGATGTACCTTTGCCGTTGCCTAATCCTAAATTGCTAGTTGGAAATGAATCTGCAGACGATGCCGCGGTATACCTTTTAAATGATGAGCAAGCATTAATTGCTACTACCGATTTTTTTACCCCCATTGTTGATGACCCCTTCGATTTTGGACGCATTGCAGCCACGAATGCACTTTCTGATATTTATGCCATGGGAGGTGAGCCGATCTTGGCTTTAGCTATTGTAGGAATGCCCATTGATAAGTTAGCGGCTGAAACTATTGGCCGTATTTTGGCCGGCGGGCAAAGCGTTTGTTCTGCAGTTGGCATTACGATTGCTGGTGGACATTCAATTGATACCCCCGAACCGATTTATGGCTTAGCGGTGATGGGCTTGGCGCACCCACAGTTTGTGCGTAAAAATTGCAACGCCAAAGCAGGGGATGTATTAATTTTAGCTAAGCCACTGGGTATTGGGATTCTTTCTGCAGCCTTAAAAAAGGCGGTGCTTAGTGATGGTGGTTATGCTGAACTGGTGCGCTTAACGACGCAATTAAATCGCATTGGTTCAAGTATTGCTAAGTTGCAGGGTGTGACGGCCATGACTGATGTAACTGGCTTTGGTTTAGCAGGTCATGCCCTTGAAATGGCTCGAGGAGCTAATTTAGAGCTGCAGCTGGATTTTTCAACTATACCGTTTATTACTTTGGCGTTTGAATATCTGAAGCAAGGCTATTCTACAGGCGCTAGCACGCGCAATTGGCAAAGCTATGGAAGTGAGATAGCGCTTGGCAAGTCAGTGGGCCATGATCAAGAGCTTTCAACTGCGCAAGTACAAACCCTATTAACGGATCCCCAAACCAGTGGGGGGCTTTTAATTAGCTGTATGCCAGCTTCCACGCCGCAAGTTCTGGAAACTTTATTGCAAGCTGGGTTTAGTGATGCTTGTCAGATAGGTCAATTTGTAGCTAAAGAACCAGCTGCTGGGATAAAGGGCCCAGCCCCAGTAACTAATCTAAAAGTTTACTGAATCTTTGCTTTTGCCCGTAGTTTTTTCATCATTTCAGCAAACTGCGCTTTTTGCCAAGCTTCATCCGAAATAATCATTTGTTTAAGCTGATCTTTGACTTCATCAAAGCTAGGCACTTTTGCCTCGCGCGATTCATCGACTTTAATAATGTGCCAGCCAAATTGAGTTTTAACAGGCTTATCAGTCATCTGGCCATTTTTTAAGCCCACCATTGCCTTCGAAAATTCAGGAACTAATGCTTTTTCGCTGACCCAGCCTAAATCTCCGCCATTAGGGGCAGAGCCAGGATCTTTTGATTTTGCCTTGGCAATATCGGCAAACTTTGCACCGCCTTTAATTTGAGCAATGATAGCTTTGGCATCAGCTTCTTTTTCAACCAAAATGTGCTCAACGTGATATTCCTTGCCGCTATATTGGGTTTTCATTGACTCGTAAGCTGATTTTAAATCGGCCTCGGTGACACCTTCCTTTTCTATGTACTCTTGAAATACTGCGGCAACGAGGACACCGGTCTTGGATTGCTCAATTTGTTCGCGTACATCGGGGCGTTGAGCCACACCAGTTTTATCGGCTTCCTGCAAAATGAGCTCACGAGTGATGAGCATCTCTCGACCTTGCTCACGAATTTTAGGATCATCGCCTTGGCCTGATTTTTTAATTAAAGCGTCTAGCTGAGCTGAGGGAATGGCCTTACCATTCACAATTGCAGCATTTTGTGAGTGCGCTAGAAGGGGGGCAAAAGCGAGGCAAATAGCAGTAGAAATAATGCTAAGGGAGAGGTGTTTACGAATAAATGACATGATCTTAAATGGCTTCTTCTGGGGTTAAGGCAACAATGGCTAAGGCGTGAATTTCAGTGGGAATGTGTTTCTGCAGAGCATCATACACCAGCCGGTGGCGTGCCACGCGCGATAGACCGGTAAATTCGGGAGCAATCAAGGTAACGCGAAAATGACCCCCACCACTAGCCGCACCAGCATGCCCTGCATGCATATGGCTCTCATCATCAATCTGTAAGTTAGCAATGGCAAATGCTGCCTCTAGATCGGCAGTAAATTGTTGGATGCGTAATTGGTTTGGGGTCATGATTCAATATGCTTTCCAAGCCAAATACTTTGCAAAATAATAAAAATAACTAATAAACCCGTACTGCCGAATAATTTAAAGTTGACCCAAGTATCTTCAGAAAATTGAAAGGCAACATAGAGGTTTAAGACCCCCATCGCCAAGAAAAAGATTACCCAAGCTAAATTAAGCTTGCCCCATAGGGTATTTGCATTACGTGGTTTAAGGATAACTTGCTTACCCATGACAACTTGAATCCAATTTTTTTTAAAAACCTGCGCGCTAATAAAAAGTACCGCAGCAAATAGCCAATATAAAACTGTTGGTTTAAGCTGAATAAAGACTTTATTTTGCAGAAAAATAGTTAGGCCGCCAAAGACCACAATCAGTATTAAGCTGACCCACTGCATAGCATCAATTTTACGGTGGCGATAGTAGACCCAAAGAATTTGTACGATGGTTGCGACCATAGCCACAATAGTAGCGGCATAAATATCCGCAAATTTAAAAGTAATGAAAAATAAAATGACAGGAAATAAATCAAAAAGAAATTTCATAAATTTTATTTATTTTCCATAATAGTTTGCGCGTTTTGGCTGGGTTCAAACTTTAGTGACGCAGAATTGATGCAATAGCGCAAGCCTGTAGTATCAGTGGGACCATCATTAAAGACGTGCCCTAAATGGGCCTCGCAATTACCGCAACGCACTTCAGTTCTCGTCATGCCGTGGGTAGAGTCTTTATGTTCGACAATTGCCTCGGCAACTTTTGGCGCATCATAGCTAGGCCAACCGCAGCCGGCATCGAATTTACTACTCGAAACAAATAAGGGGGTGCCGCAACAAACGCATTTGTATTCACCTTGATTCCAGTGATCCCAATACTTACCAGTAAAAGGCGCTTCAGTAGCAGCTTGTCGAGTGACGCGATATTCAATATCACTTAACTCTTTTTTATATTCTGCGTCAGTTTTCTTCATTTCAATAGCTCTCTTTAGGAGGAACAACTCACCTCAATTGAGTTCAATTCGGGTGGAGGGGGCTGGGCATAAGCATCATATTCTAATTGCTCATCAAAAGGGGTGCGCAAAATAGTGGCTAAGCGTGATAATTCCGAAAAATCATCAGCTTGTGCTGCTTCGATAGCTGCTTGAGCCAAATGATTACGCAGTATAAATTTGGGATTGACGAGATTCATGCGCTGTTTGCGTGCTTGATCGTTACTGTGCTCTTGCTGTAAGCGAGTGCGGTATCGCAAAAGCCAAGCATCAAATCCATCGCGGTTTAAAAATTGGTCTCGTAAGACCTTATTTTGATTGCTACTAGGCAGAGTACTGAGGTTGGCTAAATGACGAAAAAAAGTGGTGAAATCGATTTGGTTGTGGTGCATTAATTGCAGCAAAGATTCAATTAAAGTTACATCATCAGATTGGGACTCGAGTAAACCAAGCTTAGCGCGAAAATGAGCCTCCCATGCGGTTTGATAAATTTCTGGGTAAAGCGCAAGCGCACTACGTAAGGCAGTTTGTGCCGTATTACTTAAGTCATTTTCAGACATGCTGACATTAGCTTGCTTTAATTCTTGCTCAATTAAGGGCAGCATCGCACTGGCTAGGCAAGCCATATTCCAGTGCAAAATTTGGGGTTGACGCTGATAACTATAACGACCGCCAGAATCAGAATGATTACAAATATGATTGATTTGAAATTGATCTAGAAATCCATACGGGCCGTAATCCATGGTTAGGCCTAGTAAGCTGGTGTTATCGGTATTGAGCACCCCATGACAGAAGCCAACAGCTTGCCATTGTGCCGCTAGATGAGCAGTGCGTGCAGAAATTGCCTTAAAGAGTTCTAAATAGGGAGCTGTTGAGTCACCACAAGTAGGATAAAAGTTGCTAATCAAATCATCAGCAAGCATTTGTAGCTCTGCATGCATTTGTAATGACGCAAAATGTTCAAAGTGACCAACCCGTAAAAAACTAGGGGCCAAACGCGTACAAACAGCCGCAGTTTCAACTGTTTCACGTATTACTTTTTGTTTTGAACCAACTACCGCTAAAGCTCGTGTAGTGGGGATGCCCAAGGCATGCATCGCTTCACTACAAAGATATTCGCGAATGGAGGAGCGCAGCACGGCGCGGCCATCGCCCATACGAGAATAAGGAGTTTTACCGGCGCCTTTGAGCTGAATTTCTTGGCCCTGTATATCGCCCAATAAAATAGCGCGGCCATCGCCAAGTTGGCCAGCCCACATGCCAAATTGATGACCACTATAAGCAGTTGCAATTGGGTTGCTAAAGTTAGCCCCCTCAACCAGTAGCCGATTGCCCGCTAATACTTGCAACCAGGCTGAATCAGTCGGCCATTGATTGGGCGTGGTAGTTAAGCCAATTAGCTTCGCCGCATCGCTTGAAAATGCCACCCAATAGGGGTCTGGTAAAGGAGTAGGGGTAACAGTTTGACTAACTGCTGCGCCGCTTAAAATAAATGTCATGCGCCTGACTCTAGCTTAACTCTAGGCTTTTTGCTGGCAACACCAGAAAGCCTTATGCTATTGTGCATTTGGAGACCCTATGACCACCGATACGAATTTAACTGCCATTTCTAGTCAGCTTGCCCATTTGGGCGAAGAGCTCGATGTGCCATTCTTAAAATTATTGGGGGTGCGCATTCTAAAAGCTGAGATGGGCCGTGGTGAAATTTTGTTAGCCTTGCGGCCCGAACATCAAAATACCTGGAATGTTGCGCATGGAGGCGTTTTATTAACACTAATGGATGTTGCTATGGCAGTAGCTGCCCGTTCGGCTGATCCAGGTGACCGCAGTGTGGTGACGATTGAATTAAAGAATAATTTTTTACAAGCTGCTAAAGGGGTATTACGGGTTAAGGCTGAGACCATTCATACTACTGCTACGATGGCGTTTTGTGAGGCTAAGCTATACGATGATCAAGGGGCTATTTGCTGCATGGCCACAGGTACCTTTAAGTTTTTAAAACGTTTGCCAACCCGTAATGTACACGGCGAGCGAGTAGTAGAGATTGACGAACGTAAAGCGTAAGAGAAGGGTTAAACCGAGAGGTTTGAACCCGAGGCTCCGATTAAGCCGCCTGTTACAACGTCGTGGCCAATCGTACCCTTGGCATCAAAGCGCCGTTCAACCATTTCAAATGAACCATCATGACGAACACGTAACACTGTGCTTGAGCGTGTGCCGTAATTTGGGGTACGTATAAACGCAGCCGATAAGGCTTTTTCCCACTCCATATTAACCCCAGTACTTGGCAGCTCTTGATCGCTAGCTTGGTGTGAGTCGGCCAACAGACGTAAATACGGATCAACATTTTTTAATTCGCCTTGATCCATTGCTAAGGTTTGGGCAAAAGCGGCAATACGATGATTAACTTTTGGCCATGGCGTATCGAGCATGGCATTTGAAAGCCCGTATACCCCGGCATCTAAGGCTTGTTTAGGAAAGGTTTTACGGGGCCGAATGGTTTTCCCCATCATGAGGCGATTACTGACCCAGTGCATCTCAGCATTGGCTGGATTGCTTAGGTCGGCCATCAGTAAATTAAAGCCGTTGTACTGATCAAATTGTTTCGCGTGTTGCTCGATGAAAGTATGGGGTTGACCAGCATGATTCAAAAAGAGCATGGGTAACTCGCCCCGAGTTCTGGCATCCAGTCGTTTTTCGCTGGGTGCCCGAACATTGGTAAGGGCTGCAAAACGACCAGTTTTAGTAAAGCCCAACCAAGTACCAGGATTACCAAGCACATCAGCACGATCACGACCGGCAAGCAAATGGGGTTTTTCTGGCCACCAAGCCATTTTTTCAGTATTGCGCTCATAAAATTCATCGCGATTAGCAGCGACCACTAAAGCGTATTTAGGGTGCGATTTCCAGGCGAATAAAATGAGGCACATACCGATAATATGCCAGATTAAATTTCTAGCAAGGGGTAAGGTAATTTTTCCCCTAAAAATAAAAGTGGTCCGTTTGGCATGCCTAAATGCAATTGTGATAAGGGTGAAGCCATTACCATGTTTGCCATTTCTAATTTACATTCAATTTGTAAATAGATCTGTGCCAGATTAAAGGGATTAGGCGCAGATAGAACAACCATGCCGGCCGGTTGGGCGGGGTCATTACTATGAAAAATTTCAACTCCTGGTTGAAAGAGCGCGGGGTTCTCAATAGGTATTTTGCAGTCACTGAAGGCTAAATACAAACGGCGCTTAATGGCTCCGCGATATTGACTGCGCGCCACAATTTCTTGACCTGGATAACAGCCTTTTTTAAAATCAACACCATAGACCGATTCA
>Ga0049085_10000163_pt1 | contig 28428 bp, 27 predicted proteins | sample GreLakmeSU08MSRF_FD_66721 | JGI IMG/M metagenome (GOLD analysis project Ga0049085, IMG submission 66721) | Freshwater lentic microbial communities from great Laurentian Lakes, MI, USA - Great Lakes metaG SU08MSRF | ecosystem: Environmental > Aquatic > Freshwater > Lake | place: Great Lakes... | reverse complement strand
GGCCTCAATAGCGCGGTAATCATAATCCTGACTCATTGTGTGCGGCTTTTATATCCCTAATACATCTTGCATATTAAATAAGCCATGGGTTTGGGTTTGCAAAAACTGGGCGGCCCGTAAAGCACCCTGTGCATACGATTGACGGCTAGTTGAATGATGACTAATTTCAATTCGCTCGCCCTCGCCAATAAAAAACACACTGTGATCGCCAACGATGTCGCCGCCGCGCATCGTCGAAAAACCAATACTGCCGGGCTTACGTTCGCCAGTATGACCTTCGCGTGCATATACGGCTATATCGGATAACGTTTTACCCAAGGTAGTCGCAATTACCTCGCCCATTTTAAGGGCGGTACCTGAAGGGGCGTCTACCTTGTGACGGTGATGCGCTTCGCTAATTTCAATGTCATAACCGTTGCTGAGTAAGCGTGTTGCTTCAGCTAATATTTTGAGGGTTGCATTAACGCCAATACTCATATTGGGCGCCATGACAATCGCAATTTTTTTCGTTGCAGCGCCAATGGTAGCAAGTTGCTCTGCTGAAAAACCAGTTGTGCCGATCACCATTTTGACCCCTGCCTGAAGAGCAGATGTAAGATGCTGCAGCGTGCCATCAGGCCGAGTAAAGTCAATTAAACAATCGGCTTGGCTAATCCCTAGTGCTACATCAGCGGTAATGCTAATACCCGTTTTTTTTCCTAAAAACGCCCCCGCATCTTCGCCTACCTGAGGGGCATTGATGTACTCTAAGGCACCAACCAACTCGAGATGCGGGGTTAATAAAATGGCTTCAATTAGCATTCGGCCCATGCGACCCGTAGCACCTGCAATTGCAATTTTAATTTTTGGCTTAGTCATAGGCTTATTTTGCTTGAATATTACTTGGGGGTGCGGCTGGATCGGGCATATCTCCAGAACGTATATTAGTGACGACTGGCGCATCGGGTAATGAGGTAATGGGTACTACTCCCGAAGACTTGGCTGCCTTAGCTGCTTCAGCTGCCTGAGCAGCGGTTTCTATGGCTACTGCTTGCGCTAGCTCTTGCTCTAAGGGGCCAGCCGACTGCGGGGTTCTAAACGGCGTAATAGTACCTTCTTTGCCGGTAATTGGCCCACCCTGAGATAGGCTTGGCACTAAGAGCTCGGGCTCAACTACGGGCGCCGGCCCTTTATTAGCACCCGTTAAATAGTCCCAAAAAGAACGATTCCGTTTGGCATAGTTATCGATTTCGGCAACTAGTTCAGTTTCAGTTGGTAAGGCATCGCCCTCGAATTTAATTACTTTATTATCGGCAAAGATAATCGTAACGAGACGTTCCTTGCTAATTTTTTGCCCTTCACGCTTAAATTCAAACACGTAATCCCAGCGGTTCGCATGAAAATAATCGGCTAATAAAGACGTGCCCATAATTTGTTGCACTTGTTCGCGCGTTAAGCCTAGCTGTAGTTTGGCATACTGCTCACTAGAAATAAAATTGCCCTGCACTACGTCGGGCACATAAGGCCTAAAAATGCGATTAACCCAGTCGCGTTGGACATTTTCTACGCTCGGAATACACCCCGTCAGCATGAAACCACTAGCCAAAGCGCCCACCAAGATGGGGCTCAGGAAAATCCTGAAAGCACTAAAAAAACAGAAAAAACGCATTTGCATGGCAAGCCGTATCATTAAGTGTTTGATTTTAGCGCTTGCTTGATATGAACCACTCTACGACCCCTTCTAACCTGCATGATATTGGCCTAAAAGCAACTGGGCCAAGAATGAAGATTTTGAACTTTTTCCATCAAAATCCAGGCTCCCACTTCAGTACTGAAGAGGTTTTTATGGCTTTAGCAGAAGAGGATCAAGAAATTGGCTTGGCAACAGTCTATCGGGTCTTAACCCAATTTGAGCAGGCTGGCCTCCTATTACGCAGTCATTTCGAGTCGAGCAAAGGCGATAGCCGGGCAATTTATGAGCTTAATGAGGGCAATCACCATGATCATTTAGTTTGTCTTGATTGTGGTCATGTCGAAGAATTTGTTGACGAGGCAATTGAGCGGCGTCAAAAGGACATTGCTAAAAATCTTGGCTTTAAATTGCAGGATCACGCCTTAGCGATGTATGGGCTTTGCCAAAAAAAGAACTGTCGCAATAAATTAAAATAGTCGCGGCATTAAAGGTTGCATAGTACTGCTGCAAACTTGAATTGCTTGGAGTGCTATTTACTAGCCATGAGCGCCTCTGCGGCATTGAGCATTTGCGTAGAATAACCCCACTCGTTGTCATACCAAGCCAAGACCTTCACTAATTTACCGTCCGCCGATACGCGAGTTTGAGTGGAGTCGAAAATGCTAGGGCGCGGATCATGATTAAAGTCGATAGAGACTAAAGGCAGAGTATTAAAACCTAAAATGCCTTTTAATTCCTTTTCACTCGCAGCTTGCAAAATCGCATTGACTTCAGCCACCGTGGTTGCACGCTTTGGCACAAAGGTGAGATCGACTACTGAGACATTAATAGTGGGTACCCGCATGGCAAAGCCATCAAAGCGTCCCACCAATTCGGGTAGGACTAAGCCAATGGCTTTTGCGGCGCCGGTTTTTGTTGGAATCATGCTACTCACTGCAGAGCGAGCGCGGCGCATATCCTTGTGATACACATCAGTTAATACTTGATCGTTGGTAAAAGCATGAATCGTCGTCATCAAGCCAGATTCAATGCCGATTTTTTCGAGCAAAGGCTTAACTAAGGGTGCTAAGCAATTGGTTGTACAACTCGCATTTGAGACCACGATATCAGTAGGCTTTAAGACCGCTTGATTGACCCCATATACAATCGTCGCATCCACATCTTTTTCTCCGGGCGCCGAGATTAAAACCTTCTTAGCACCTTGCTGGATGTGCACTAGCGCTTTTTCTTTGGAAGTAAATTTACCGGAGCACTCGAGAACTAAATCGACGCCTAATTCACCCCAAGGAGTTTCGAGTGGATTGCGAGTGGAAAACATCTTGATACGATCACCATTGACAATCATGTCATTGCCATCAATCTCAACCTGTAGAGGGAAACGTCCATGGGCCGAATCGTATTGAGTTAAATGGGCATTGACATCTAGACTACCCATGGCATTAATCGCCACAATTTGGATGTCGCGTTTGGGTTGCTCTTCATACAATGCACGCAAGACCATTCTGCCAATGCGCCCATAGCCATTTATTGCAATTCGAATTGTCATGCTAGTTCCTCATTCTCTTTACTAATCGTGCTTGGCAATACATTGCTGCACGGTTTTACTGATTTGCTCCACCGTTAAGCCAAAATAGGCATATAACTCGGGCGCTGGTGCCGATTCACCGAAGGTATCGACGCCATGTACCGCGGCACAACCATACTTCCACCAAAAATCAGTTACCCCAGCTTCAATAGCAATGCGGGGTACTTGCGGTGGCAACACTTGCGCTTTGTAAGTCGCACTCTGCTGATCAAAGAGATTAGTGCAGGGCACCGATACCACCCGAATTGATCGGCCTTGCTGCGTAAGGTTAGCAGCAGTTTGCAAAGCTAGACTGACTTCTGAACCAGTGGCCATAATGACGGCGTCGAGTTTGCCCTTGCCTTCCTGTAATACATAAGCACCACTTTGAATCTGGGCAATTTGCTGAGCATTGCGAGGCACAAAGGGACAATTTTGCCGGCTGAAAATTAATGCGCTCGGACCATTTTGACGCTCAAGGGCTGTGCCCCAAGCTACTGCACTTTCGGTCGTGTCACAAGGACGCCAGACCATTAAATTAGGTATTAAACGTAAACTGGCGATTTGCTCGATCGCTTGATGGGTTGGCCCGTCTTCACCTAATCCAATCGAGTCGTGTGTAAATACAAATAACACCCGAATTTTCATTAGCGCTGCCATCCGAATAGCGTTGCGACTGTAATCAGAGAAAGTTAAAAATGTGCCACCGAATGGAATATAGCCGCCATGCAAGGCGATGCCATTCATGATGGCGCTCATGCCAAATTCACGCACGCCATAATTAATATGATTGCCCCACTGATTTGCGCGAACGGGCTTACAAGCGCTCCAATTGGTTAAATTAGAACCTGTTAAGTCGGCCGAGCCGCCCATTAATTCAGGTACTGCAGGAGCTAAGCCGGTGATGGCATTTTGACTCGCCTTACGGGTAGCGATAGTCTCTGCTTTACTTTGACATAGGGCAATGTACTCGCTTAGTGTCTGACTAAAGTTAGTGCCAAGCTTCCCTTGCATACGGCGTTGCAATTCTGCGGCTAACTCGGGGTAGGCTTGGCGATATGCTGCAAATTGTTTTTCCCAACTTGCTTGTGCAGCTTTACCGCGCGCATGAAAATTCCATGCTTCTGATAAATCTTGCGGAATCTCAAATGGGGCATGAGGCCACTCGAGCGCCAGGCGCGTAGCAGTGATTTCCTCTGCGCCCAAAGGTGAACCATGCACTTTATCGCTACCAGCCATATTCGGCGAGCCATAACCGATGGCGGTTTTACAGCAAATTAATGTTGGCTTATCACTCTGTTTGGCTTGCTCTAAAGCGCGCGAGACTGCGGCAGCATTATGCCCATCTACATTACGTAGTACATTCCAGCCATAAGCTTCAAAACGTTGTGAGGTGTCTTCACTAAACCAAGGGCCTACTTTGCCATCGATGGAAATGCCATTGTCATCCCACAGCGCAATTAACTTACTCAGTTTTAAGGTGCCTGCTAAAGCACATGATTCGTGACTAATACCTTCCATCAAACAGCCATCGCCTAAAAATGCATAGGTGTAATGATCAATGATGTCAAACCCAGGGCGATTAAATTCTTCAGCCAATAATTTTTCTGCTAATGCCATTCCGACTGCATTTGAAATACCTTGGCCTAATGGCCCTGTAGTTGTTTCAACCCCTGCGGTAATTCCAAACTCTGGATGACCTGGGGTTTTACTGTGCAGCTGACGAAAGTTCTTTAATTCGCTAATGGGTAAGTCATAGCCAGTTAAGTGCAATAAGGCATATAACAACATCGAACCGTGACCATTAGATAATACAAAACGATCGCGATTAAGCCACTGTGGATCGCTGGGATTATGTATTAAATGCTCATTCCATAATGCCACGGCAATATCGGCCATACCCATTGGCATTCCGGGGTGACCTGAATTGGCTTTTTGCACTGCATCCATGGCTAAGTGCCGAATGGCGTGCGCCATGCGGATTTGCAGCTTGACATTGACAGGGGTTGGCATCGTTAGTATCGGTTTCGCTATATATTAGGTAATGCCTCAATTTTATCTTCCCCAGCCTTGGGCACCTAAAAAACCTATTAAGATGCCCACTGAGTTGGCACATCACCTGCGAGTTCGCCGAATCCAAGTTGGTGAAACTGTAGCTATTTTTGATGGTGCAGGCATGGTCGCTAAAGCCACTATTCTTGAGTTTATAAATAAATCTGGGCTGGTTTCACTAAGCTCTATTTGCGTGGATCGACATCGCGAAGCGCCTTATGCAATTACCCTGGTGCAAGCCTTAGCAGCAGGCGACAAAATGGATTGGATTGTGGAAAAGGCAGTAGAAACTGGTGCTCAATCAATTATTCCTTTGCAATCTGAGCGCTCATTGCTGAAGCTCATGCGCCCTAGCGATACCGAGCGCGCCCAAAAACGCCATCTCCATTGGCAAGCCATTGTGCAAGCCGCTTGTGAACAATGTGATCGCACCGTCTTCCCGACGCTTGAGCCAATCCAAGACTTTGCGGCCTTTATAGCGAGTAATCAAGCTACTGGTTTGAAGTTATTACTGAGTCCTGATGCCACGGTTGAATTAGTGGCTGTTTTAGCTACAACACCGCCGCAAAATTGTCTTTTGCTGATTGGTCCTGAGGGTGGGCATTCGCCAAACGAGGAAGCTCAAGCAGTAGCTGCCGGATATCTGTTGGTTTCGCTAGGGAAGCGGATTCTACGGACAGAAACAGCTGGCATTGTGGCGATTGCCACCGTACATGCAATCTGGCGCTAACTACTTTAGAACCGCGTTAAGCGTAGGAGTAAAACACGCGATAAGGAACACGGCGCTCTGACCAAAAATCAACCGCATCGCGAAAGACATCGAGCAAAGTTTCACGAGCCTCTTTGTCGAACTTTTGCGTACAAGGCAAACCTTCGAGTACCACCACAAAGCCAGGTTGTGGGCCTGCTTTATCAACTAAAGTAGTTAAGGCATCGAGCAAAGGATCAAAATTCTTTGCTTGCTGTTTAGTAAACATATAGGCATTGGCGATCGACTCAAGCACTTCACCCTTAGTCATTGCCAAAGCGCAGTTGGTATACACAAAGTGTTGTCCAAGCTCGCTAGCGGCCTCCATGAGGTCGTTAGTCCGAAAAGCTCGGATCGATTGCACAATATTGGGACGCACACTGCGTAGCATGGCTGGAGGGCCTGCATCCCGAATGGCTAAAGCTGCACGCCAAGAAGCTGTCACTTTTTTCCCCAAAACTTGATTTGCTGCAAAGGTTTGTAAATGGGATAAACCGCCCTGCGCATAAATGCTCGCAGCCGAGGCCTCTATTTCAGTTCGGTCGCTGTTATCCCATTGTTCCGCACGGCTATGGTCTTCTATGCTTGCTGAAGAGTTATTTTCAGGAAGATTATTCATAATGAATAGAAGATTAACCCGAACCGGCGATCAAATCAAGTCTAAATATGACTGTTTTTATATAAGTACTTGATTATATTAGATAAAATTTATATGTGAGCACCAGCTAACCTAAGCCTAATGGGGGTATTTTAGGGTCTTTAGATCAGCCCTCGAGCATTACTAGCTGCCTCAACAACTGCCAAAGTGGTCACATTCACAATGCGCCTGACGGTTGCTGCAGGAGTCAAAATATGCACTGGCTTAGCCACCCCAAGCAATAGCGGTCCAATTGCGATACCGTTACCAGCAGCTGTTTTTAACAAGTTATAAGAAATATTAGCTGCATCAATATTTGGCAATACCAACAAATTAGCCTCGCCGCGCAATGAGGAAGAAGTAATCGCCCCAGCTCGAATTTCAGGATCCAGCGCGCAATCACCGTGCATTTCGCCATCGACCTCTAAGGTGGGAGCCAACTGCTTTAATAAAGCCAATACCGCGCGCATTTTGAGTGCTGAAGGTGCATCACTTGAGCCAAAATTAGAATGTGAAAGTAAAGCTACTTTAGGCACGATGCCTAACTTGCGTAACTCGCCTGCAGCCATTAGGGTAATTTCGGCTAACTGTTCAGCATTGGGATCAGCATTAATATGGGTATCCACCAAAAAGATTTGTCGACCTGGTAAAACTAAGCCACTCATTGCACCATATACATTAGCTCCTGGTTCATGTCCAATTACTGCGTCGATATATTGCAAATGTGCGCTCACATCACTAATGGTGCCGCAAATCATTCCATCAGCAAACCCTTTAGCAATTAAGGTAGCGCCAATTAAAGTATTGCGCCGACGCATCTCTAATTTAGCAAATGATTCAGTCACGCCTTTGCGCTCAGTGAGCTTAAGGTAACTCTGCCAAAAATCACGGTAACGCGAATCGCTTTCAGGATTTACAATTTCAATATCAGTACCAATCTGCATGCGTAAACCAAATTTCTCAATACGGTGTTCGATTACGCTAGGACGACCAATTAAAGTTGGGGTTACTAGCCCCTCATCCAACATAATTTGCACTGCGCGAAGGATGCGCTCGTCTTCACCTTCACTAAAGACAATGCGTTTTTGATCGGCTGGAATGCGCTTGGCAATACTAAATAAGGGCTTCATCATTGTGCCCGAGTGATACACAAATTGCTGCAACTGATCACGATAGGCGCTAAAGTCTTTTATGGGTCGTAAAGCGACACCATCATCCATCGCAGCCTTAGCAACTGCTGGAGCAACTACTGTAATCAGTCGTGGATCAAACGGCTTCGGAATCAAATACTCTGGGCCAAAGGAGAGATTTTCAGTGCTATACACCGCTGCGACTATCTCGCTTTGCTCGGCTTGTGCTAGCTCTGCTACAGCCTTCACTGCAGCGATTTCCATGCCACGGGTGATGGTGGTGGCACCGACATCGAGTGCCCCGCGAAAAATAAAAGGGAAACACAGTACATTATTTACTTGATTGGGGTAATCGGTTCGCCCCGTTGCCATCACAGCATCCGGCCTTACGGCCTTCACTTCCTCAGGGAGGATCTCTGGCGTGGGATTCGCTAAGGCATAAACCAAAGGGCGCTCAGCCATTTTTTTAACCATCTCTGGCTTTAATACGCCGCCCGCTGATAAGCCCAAGAAAATATCGGCTCCCTCCATCACTTCAGACAAGGTGCGTAATTGCGTTGCTTGTGCGAAGGGATCTTTTTGAGGGTCCATTAATTCTTTACGGCCTTCGTACACCACACCGGCAATATCAGTCACCCAAATATGTTTACGCGGCAAACCTAAATCAACCAACAAATCTAAACAAGCTAAAGCGGCTGCGCCAGCGCCTGAAGTAACTAACTTCACTTGCTTAAGGTCTTTTCCAACTACCTTCAGGCCATTCAAAATCGCTGCTGCCACGACGATGGCAGTGCCGTGTTGATCATCATGAAATACGGGAATCTTCATACGGGCGCGTAATTTACGCTCCACTACGAAACAATCTGGCGCTTTAATATCTTCTAAATTGATACCACCAAATGTGGGTTCTAAAGCTGCAATAATCTCGACTAATTTATCGGGATCGGTTTCACTTACTTCAATATCAAATACATCGATGCCAGCGAATTTTTTAAATAGAACTGACTTCCCCTCCATGACTGGCTTACTGGCAAGTGGGCCAATATTACCCAAGCCCAAAACCGCAGTGCCATTTGTAATGACGCCAACCAAATTGCCCCGCGCAGTGTACCGAAATGCATTATTAGGATCACGGGCAATTTCTTCACATGCCGCCGCTACCCCTGGCGTGTAAGCCAAGGCTAAATCGCGCTGGTTAGTAAGCTGTTTAGTGGGAGCAATGGCAATTTTGCCAGGCGTTGGAAACTCGTGATACTGCAAAGCCGCCTCACGAAGGGCTTGAATTTGCTGTTCTTTTGCGGTTTCTGCTGCACTCATGCGCTCTCTCGTCTCAATCGCGCCCAATTTCAAGGTTTCTGGGCTGAAAACCCCTATTCTAGTCCTCCCGCGCCATCTAGTCCCTCTGCCTAGTTAGCACTTGCAACATAAAATAGCCAGATGACTGCGCCAGCCAAACTTCCACTAGATTCCTCACTGAGTTCATCAATGAGTGAATTTGCCGTAATTGAGAAATACTTTAAGGCAGGCGCGCAAGCAATGGCGCCAATAGCTAATACCACCGCTAAGGCTCACTTGTCGATTGCGCTTGGCATTGGTGATGACTGCGCCTTACTAAAAACATCTCAAGATGAATTATTGGCGATCAGCACTGACATGTTGGTGGAGGGGCGGCATTTTTTACTCGGCGCAAATCCACAGTGGCTAGGACATAAAGCATTAGCGGTAAACCTCTCAGACCTAGCGGCAATGGGCGCACAACCAGTGGCCTTTACTTTAGCGCTGGCCTTGCCTGCATCTGACCCCCTTTGGTTAAATAATTTTAGTGCGGGTTTATTTCAGCTTGCTAAACAATTTAACTGTCACCTCATTGGCGGAGACACCACTGCTGGGCCGCTGACTATTTCGATCACCATCATGGGTAGCGTGGGCAATCAGCAGGTACTGCGCCGCGAAGGAGCAAAGCTTGGTGATGATATTTGGGTCTCGGGTTGGCTTGGTGATGCACGTTTAGCGCTAGGTTCACTACGTCAGGAGTGGTCAATTAGTGATCTTGCTTTAGCTGAAGTCTTACCTCGCATGCATTTGCCTACTCCACGCATTGCCTTGGGTCTCGGCTTAAGGTCACTAGCCAGTGCAGCAATTGATGTCTCAGATGGTCTTTTCGGTGATTTAAGGCACCTTTTAAGAGCCTCACATGTTGGCGCTGTGATTGATATTTCAGCGCTACCAATTTCAGCTTCGCTGGCGCAGCAACCCGAAACGATTCGCTGGCAATGTGCAGCTGCAGGCGGTGATGACTATGAATTATGTTTTACTGCTTCGCCCGAGAAACGCGAACAAATAGAAGCCTTAAGTCAAAAATTATCTCTACCCTTGACACGCGTTGGTTTTGTAAGTGAGTCTGCTGAAGCCGCCATCGATCTCTTAGATGGTCAAGGGCAAGCAATCGCAGCAAGCGTGGCCGTAAATTTACTGCGCTCATTTGATCATTTTGCATAATTACTCATGCTGACCCAACCCCAAGTCTCATTACGCTGGATGCTACAAACTGGCAACCGCACTTTAGCACTGGGCTTTGGCAGTGGCCTCAGCCCTTTCGCGCCAGGTACCCTTGGTACTGTATGGGCTTGGGCAACATTTTGGCTGGGCAACTATTTTTTTTCAGCCAACGATTGGGCCTGGATTATTGCGCTCGGTTTCATTTTTGGTTGTTGGCTTTGTGGTTCGGTAAGCAAAGAAATTGGGCAGACCGATTTCGGCGGTATTGTCTGGGATGAAATCATCGCCTTTTGGCTCATCTTATTTTTTATCATGCCTACAAACTATTGGATGCAGACTGCAGCCTTTGTTTTATTTCGCTTCTTTGATGCAATCAAACCTGGACCAATCCGCGTAGTAGATGGCTATTTTAAAAAAGTTCCAGTAGTAGAAAACCCCAATTTTTGGCAAACCCTATGGCATGGTTTTGGCATCATGATTGATGATGTCGTGGCAGCCTTCTTTACACTCTTAGTCATTGCTTTATTTCAGACGCTGGTATCTTGATGAGCACAGAAAAGTCGACCATAAACTCCATTGCGCAATTAGCCCAGTTATTAGGCTCACAACTAAGCCAACATAGTTGGAGTGTGGCGCTTGCGGAATCATGTACAGGTGGACTGGTGTGCGCTAGTCTCACTGAAATTGCGGGGTCAAGCGCTTGGTTTGAGCGGGGTTACATTACCTATAGTAATCAAGCCAAGAGCGAGTGTCTTGGTGTTAGTGCTGAAATCATTGGTTCATTTGGCGCAGTAAGTGAAGAAGTAGCTAAGGCAATGGCGGAGGGCGCCCTGAAAAACAGCACAAGTAACCTTGCGATTGCCATTACTGGCATCGCCGGGCCGACGGGTGGTAGTCCCGGCAAGCCCGTTGGTACAGTTTGTTTTGGCTGGGCATTTACGCAGCTAGTAAACAATCTGCATTCGCCCGCGCTAGTGAAAGTTAACACCCAATATTTTGCTGGCGATCGAGCAGCAGTGCGAACACAAGCTTGCGCCTTTGCCCTGCAAGGCGCACTGGCTTTAATTCATCCAACCTTTACGACGGAAATACCAAAGCGGAATGATGGCTGAAATCATCATGATGCCAATAGCCATGGGATAACCGAGTTCCCACTGAAGTTCAGGCATAAAGCGGTAGTTCATTCCCCAAATACTAGCTAATAAAGTGGGTGGCATTAAAGCCACAGAAACCACCGAGAAGATCTTAATAATTTTGCTTTGGTTCAAATTAATAAAACCAACCGTTGCATCCATTAAGAAGTTAATTTTATCGAATAAGAAAGCTGTATGATTTTCTAATGAGTCAATATCACGCAAAATTTGACGGGCTTCTTCTTGCTGCTCATCGGAAAGTAATTTGCTACGCATGAGAAAAGATAAAGCGCGCCGAGTATCCATCACATTACGCCGAATGCGTCCATTGGTATCTTCTTCTTTCGCAATGGTTTCGAGGACATCGGCGGCATCCGCATCGGTAATATCATCGGACAAAACCTGTTTACCAGCGAGCTCTAAATTTTCATAGACTTCTTCTAAAGCATCGGCAGAGTATTCGGCATCGGTGGAATACAGGTCTAATAAAACATCTTTCGCATTACTGACCGAGCCCGGACGCAAACGAGCGCGGAGCCGCACTAAGCGGAAAACCGGCAAATCTTCATCATGAATCGAAAACAGGACATTTTTTGTGAGCACAAATGCTACCCGCACGTTACGTGAGGTTTCGTCTTCATCTAACAAGAAGTCAGTACGAATATGCATATGGCCATCATCTGCCTCAAAATACCGCGCAGATGCCTCCAGGTCACCCAAATCATCGAGCTCTGGTAAAAGCACATCGAATGCCTCTTTAATCCAGATCAACTCTTCCTCTTCGGGATCAACCACATCAATCCAAATGGGATTAACGTGCTGGAGTAGTTCATTGCGATCTTCGACTTGCTCTTGAGAGAGTCGACCGTTTTGCAGGACGAACAAGTTGATCATGGTGAACTCCTAAGGAATGCGCTAGTTTATCCTATGAGCTATGACAAATTCACCAAATGAATCATCTCCATTATGAAATCAAATTCAATCAGCTTTATTGAGCAAATTCAGGCGGCCTGGGCGGCACAAGAAAGCCTGCTGTGCGTAGGCTTTGACCCTGATCCAAGGCGCTTACCAGCTTGCCTTATAGGCCAAAACGAGGCAATCTTTACTTTTTGTAAAGAAATAGCCGATGCAACTGCCGATTTAGTCTGCGCCTTTAAGCCCCAATTTGCCTACTTTGCCGCCCAAGGCGCTGAGCCGCAACTAGAAAAGTTGATGCATTACCTGAAAAAAACGTATCCCCATATTCCCATTATTCTAGACTCCAAGCGGGGTGATATCGGTAGTACCGCCGAACAATATGCAATTGAGACCTTTGACCGTTATGGAGCCGATGCAGTAACGGTGAGTCCATACTTAGGGCACGACTCGGTTGAGGCTTATTTACGCTACGCGGGTAAAGGCGTGATTATTTTGTGTCGCACTTCCAACCCTGGAGGTGCCGACTTGCAAGCCTTACCCGTAATGGGCAAAGAAACCCCCCAACCCCTTTATTTGCATGTGGCTCGCTTAGCAAGCCAAGAATGGAATACCTCTGGACAAGTTGGGCTAGTGGTAGGTGCGACCTTTCCAGAAGAAATTACTCAGGTACGTGCCATCATCGGCAATATGCCCCTATTAATTCCTGGTATTGGCGCCCAAGGCGGTGATATTGAGGCCACAGTAAAAGCAGGGCAGATTGCCGGCCAGCCGGGCACAGGCATGATTATTAATTCATCGCGGGCCATTTTGTATGCCAGTGCTGGAGCTAATTTTGCTAACGCAGCCCGATCAGCCGCACTCAGTACTCGCGATGCACTTAGGGTCGCGGTAGCACAATGCGATCCATATTCTCCAAAATAAAAGCCTGCCTTGTTGGAAAATGAATGCTCGCCTTACGACAATATTTAAGTTTATCGAAACATTTCGGCGCAGGTAACGCTGATGCCAAAGCAGCAGCCTGATCACGGGTTAAAGCAGCTGGGGTGGTGACAAAATAATGCTGTGCAGCAGCACCTACTCCGAAAATCCCCTCACCCCACTCGACCGCGTTCATATAGATTTCAAACAGTCGCTGCTTCGATAAAACAAGCTCTAGCAGGCCTGTAATCACTAATTCTTGGGCTTTGCGGAAATAATTTTTCTCTGATGATAGAAATAAATTTTTTGCTAGCTGCTGCGTAATTGTCGAGCCGCCACGGACAGGCTGAGTCCCTTTTTGCTGATTGCGTTCCCAGGCTTTTTGCATATCCTCAAGGCGGACACCATGATGTTGAAAAAAAATATCATCCTCACTCACCAAAATAGCGCGCTTTAAATTACTGGCTATTTTCTGATACGGTGTCCAGCTAGATTCAATTGCGCAAGACCAATGCCAAGTGCATAAGCGCCAACGTTCGGCGCGCTCAAAGGCAGTCGAGCTCGGCTTGATTACTGACCACAGTGCAATTTGAATCACAAAATAAATTTGCATGGCCACAATACCAAAAACCACACACTTCAAAAAATAACTAAGATAGGTTTTAAGCCAAAGCATGACGTAATTCAGCCAAAACTTGACGCGGATTAATTGCGCTACTGAAGCTTGCGCCACGCCAAATTAAAAAAGCGGCGGCGGCTTGTTCTACCAACATACCAAGCCCGTCACTCACGCGTGACCCATGTTGCAGGGCCTGCTGCATAAAGGGCGTCGGCTTACCATAAACTAAATCATAGGCAAAAGTACGAGGCTGAAAAAGCTGCGCGGCGACTTGATCACTAAGAGGAGAAAGAACATCTAAGCTAGCTGCAGTAGCATTAATCACTAAATCAAATTGACCGAGTACGCCCGAGCTCGTTTGAGTTGCTAAATCATCGATTGATTCTGCTAGCAATGTTGCTTCCACCGACTGGGCAAGCTCTCCAAATAGTATGGCTAAATGCTTGGCCTTGCCCAGAGAGCGATTGGCAATCATCATTACTGCCGGACCTTCAGTTAGCAAGGGGCCAATGATTCCGCGAGCGGCACCCCCTGCGCCTAAAATCAAGATCTTCATTCCCTTTAATTCAATTCCTTGTGCATCTAGATCGCGTACTAAGCCTAAACCATCGGTGTTATCACCATTAATTTGCCCAGCTTCTTGCCATAGGGTATTGACTGCACCGGCAAGTTGCGCTCGCGCAGTAAGTTGTTTAGCAAAGGCGCAGGCCTCTAATTTAAAAGGTACGGTGATATTGAGACCATGCCCACCTTGTTGAAAAAAAGCTTGTGCGTTGGCATTAAATTGTTCTACTGGCGGTTGTATGCGTCCGTAATACATTTTCTGCTCCGCCTGCTCAGCAAAGCGCTGGTGAATCCATGGCGACCTACTATGACCAATCGGATTGCCAACCACGGCATAGCAAGTTCTACCCAAAATAGCTGCTGGGTCGACTTGATCGTAAAAAAGCTTGATATCCATAGCGCTAGTTTACCGATTCAATTCCAAACGATTTAATCCGGGGGCGCTAGCATCGCGAGTAAATTCAAAAGTTGCAACCATATCTAACCCATCTAGCTGGCGCAGCATCTCTGGGGAAAAGGCTCCAAAAGGTGCGGCGGCTCTAACTATCGCTAGGGCTTGGCGATCTAATTCAGCAATTCCTGAGGATCGGCTAATTTCAATGCCACTTGAATTGATTCCAGTCTTCAATAAATGTCCACTTGCATCAACCCTAATTAATAGAATCAGGCTCCCATAAATTGGTCGACCATTAGCACGGGGGAAAAAAGCGCTGCCATAAGCTTCAATTTTTTTGCGCATGGCATCGTAATATTGGGCAAATACTGCTGCCTTAGCATTACTAGCAGTCAAAATTGCACGCCGTGGAGTATCGCTACCTTGATTCTGTAAGCGCTGTGCCAGTTCTGCCTCTAAAGCATTGAGTTGGGATTTTGCAGTTTGCACTTCACCACTAAGACGGCCACCCGATTGTTTGCGCTCAGCATCAAGTTGCGCCAACATCTTCTTTTGCTGTTTTTCTAATATCTCTAACTGTGCTTCTGAACCTAAACGAGCACGCTGTATGGCGCTAGCTTGCTGAGGTGGCAAGGTACTACTACCGCCCTGTAAGTCGGCTTGGGCCAATTGCTGCACTTTTTTAGGTTTACTCTGACTGCTTGCATTTACTAACACTACACTTAAGGCTGTATTTAAACGGCGATTTTGAACTTCTTGCCAACTCCACCGAAATGATAAAAAAAGTGCATGTAAAACAATGGACACAATTAAAGCGCACCAAAATGGTCGCCTAAAGCAAGCCTGCTTGAGACTTACGCCAAACGACAGTGGCTGCTCAAATAAATCATGGGTTTGGCGTATTGTCATTAATCTCGGGGGTTGCTGAATGTATAAGGTCTACTAGGGTTTCGATTTCCTTCACGCGGGTACTCGCAGTTAGTTGCAATAAATCGACCTCAATCACCTCAATCATCGCACGCGTCATGCGCGCATGAGAAGTCAACTCAGGAATGGGTAAGTGCAGTGGAATTAATTCTGCCCGTGCCATGCCTTCTTTTAAATGCCGTACTGAAATTGCAGTTGGTAAACTATTTTGTAGCAACCAACGCAAGCACCAATATTTTTCGAGGCGATCTTGATATTCTCCGTATGCTTGATAAGACGACTCAAAATCAGCTGCGATGCCCATCAAATTAGCATCGCGCGGTGGAAAGGGAGCGACCATTTTTGCCGTTACACCATGCCGAATAATGGCTAATAATTGCCATTGATTGACTAAATCGGTATAGCGCCGCAGTGGTGAAGTACACCAAGCGTAATAATCTAAACCCAGGCCCTCATGCGGAGCAGGCGTGGTTTGCATCCGAGTGCGCAAAGGGCCCCAGCCTTTTTGGGTACGAAATAAACCGGGCAGGCCTTGCTCAGCAATCAGGCGACCCCAAGTGCTATTACAGTAGATCATCCACTCTGCCACCACGGTATCTAATACAGAGCCCCGCTGGCGGGGAGTAATATTAATTTGTTCAGTTCCCGAATTATCTTTAATCTCAAATAAAAAATCGCGGGCTAAGGCGCCTGGCTCTACCGGCCCCAACTGTTCAACCCGTAAGCCATTAGCTAGACGTTGAGTTTGACGCTGCGCGTGAAATAGTTTTGCGGTTCGCCATAAAACGCTTAATTCCATTTGAAATGGTAAAGCTATTGAAGGATTGCCAACTGCTATATTTTCTTCCAATCTTTCTGCAGTCAAATTATTTTCTAAGTCTTCCAAGCGCAAATTTGCTGCAATTGGCACCAACTCAATTACCGAGCGTGGACTAATAGCGGTTAACTGACCCTCTGTATCAACATCGACATATAGCGATACGGCTGGTCGTAATGAGCCTGCATCAAGTGAAAACTGTTGAATTAAAGCGGGGGGTAACATCGTAATTTTGTCGCCAGGGAAATATACCGTCGACATACGTGTCCGCGCAATTTGATCAAAGACATCATCTTTTTGGATCGCTAAGGCGGGAGCGGCAATGTGAACCCCAATTCGATAGCCTCCACTAGGAATTGCACTTACTGAAAATGCATCGTCTATTTCGGTGGTGCTAGCATCGTCAATTGAAAATGCTTGCACTGTCGCAACGGGTAAATTGGCAAGCGCAGTCCGCAAGGTATTTGCTTCAATACCATGCGCTATGGCATGCGCAGTACCATGCGGAAAATGGTGATGCAAAAACATGCCTTGGTGAAATTGCAAGGGTGATTCAACTGCACCACAGCGCAATAATAATTGTGCAGGGGTCTCGCCAACAATAGTGCAAGCAGCTATCACCGCCTTATAGGCTAGGCCATTTTTATCTGGGGCAAAAAGTAAGTTCTTTACTTGACCGCGCAAAGCCTCGGGACAAATACCGACGACCAATTCATCGGCCCATCTTTCTTGTTGGGCTAACTCAGTTTTTTTGCGTTCGATAGCAACCAAGCCTGCCTGAAGTTGCTCGAGTGGAGCTCGGATAAAACGGCCTCGACCCTTACGCCGAAAATAAATCGGCGCGCCCTGTAAGGCGATGGCTAAAGCGATTTTTTGTACAGCCCCAATCGTATTCCCGAAATACTCTAGCGCTAAATCAGTAAAACTAAATTCATCAGTGGGGGCGCAATCCCAGAGTAACTGCAAGTCGATCTCCTGCGCTAAAGCATGGGCTTGATTGATAGCCAATTGTGCACTGGGCTCTTCAAAGCGTAGCCAAACTTCTTTGGCTTTTAACTTCAGCTGTTTACCAGAAAGGCTAGCAGCTAGCCATGACTCAGTGTCACCCGAACCGGATGAAGATAAAACGGTTGCAGCACGAATTTCGCCGCCTTCTTCATAAGCAAGTTGCATGCTTAGAGTGAAATTCCGCCACTAGCTTCGAGCGCAATACCGTTGACGTAACTGGCCTCATCACTGGCTAAAAATAAATAGATATTGGCCATTTCTACAGGGGTGCCTAGTCGCCCTAACCAACAACGCCTTTCAATATCGGCCAAAATAGAAGTCGGCATGGCCTTCACCATTTCGGTGGAAATAAAGCCTGGGCAAACTGCATTGACTCGTATACCTTTAGGTCCTAATTCGCGCGCCCAAGTTTTCGTAAACCCAATCACGCCAAACTTCGAGGCAGAATAATTAGTCTGCCCAAAATTGCCATATATACCGACTACACTTGAGGCATTGACGATGGCACCTTTGCCAGCCTCTAACATATAGGGGGCCACTAATTGCGTGCAATTAAATACGCCTTTTAGATTCACATCAATGACTGCGTCAAATTGAGCTTCTGTCATTTTAATTAAACGTGCATCTTGAGTTATGCCTGCGTTGTTAATTAATATATCAATGCACCCATGGCGCTGCATAATCATTTCAATTGCCACTTGGATTGAAACCCGATCGGTCACATTAATCTCGTAGGCTTCAGCGTTACTAAGTTGAGCGGCGGACTTTTGTACTGCCTCAAGATTGACGTCGGCTAACATCACCTTAGCTCCCTCTGCAGCAAAGCGTTGTGCGGTTGCCAAACCAATGCCTTTGGCTCCACCAGTAATAATGGCTACTTTATTCTGCAAGCGTTGCTGCATAATGCATTTCCTTTTGATGAAAACAATCGAAGCTTAGAATAGACTAACTAAGAATAGACTAGGTGAGACGCGCTAAAATTTTCTGGTGAACTCCACCAAATCCGCCATTACTCATCACCAAAATATGGTCGCCCGGCTTAGCCTCGGCCACAACGGCTGTAACAAGTTGATCTAGTTCTGTAAAAACCAATGCTTTCGGTAAAACGTTTGCTGAACCCTTTTCAGCTCCTAGCGCCTGATTAAGGGGTGCAAGTGCCGCATTTAAATCCCAGCCGAGCGCCTCTTTATCTGAGGTAGCACCATAAGCAAAAACATGATCGGCCAAACTTAAACTTGCAGGTAATTGGGCTTTCATCACGCCTAATTTCATGGTGTTTGAACGTGGCTCCAGTACCGCCAAAATACGCGCCTGACCCACACGTCGACGCAAACCATCAAGGGTGGTGGCTATAGCTGTAGGGTGATGCGCAAAATCATCGTAGACCGTAATGTTCTTTTTTATACCAAGCAGCTCTAAGCGCCGTTTAACATTACGAAAAGTACTTAATGCTCGCGTTGCATCAGTGGGACTAATGCCAATATGATGGGCTGCTGCAATTGCTGCTAAAGCGTTAAGTTGATTGTGCGTGCCCATCACACCAGAATTTTCTGCCCATGCAAGCTGCGCCACTGGCTGGCCTTGATGCAGAACAGTGAATGCATCTTGGGCTTGGGGAAATAATGACCAGTTAAGCTTACTATCGACGCCAAACCCTTCTACTGGAGACCAAACGCCTCGTTGCAATACCCGCTCTAAGGCTGGCTCGCCTGCGTTGACAACAATCAATCCGGTACTTGGCACAGTTCTCACTAAGTGATGAAACTGGGTTTCAATGGCTGCTAAGTCAGTGAAAATATCGGCGTGATCAAATTCCAAATTATTGAGCAAGGCAGTACGTGGGTGGTAATGGACAAATTTACTGCGCTTATCAAAAAATGCTGTGTCATATTCATCGGCCTCAATCACAAAAAATTGCCCAGCGCCTAACCGAGCTGAGACCGTGAAATTAAGCGGAACGCCGCCGATTAAATAGCCTGGTTCACGGCCATTGCTGTCTAAGATCCAAGCCAACATAGCTGCTGTTGTGGTTTTACCGTGAGTGCCGGCCACCGCCAATACATGTTGCCCTGCCAGCACCTGTTCGCCTAACCATTGCGGGCCAGAGGTATAAGCAAGGCCTTGATTCATAATCGCTTCCATCAGCGGGTTGCCACGAGAAACAACATTGCCAATCACAAATAAATCGGGCTTAGACTTAAGCTGTAATAATTGGTCGGGAGAGTATCCTTCAATCAACTCGATACCTTGCGCCTCTAGCTGTGTGCTCATCGGCGGATAGACATTGGCATCGCAGCCTGTGACTTGATGTCCGCACTGCCTTGCAATTGCTGCAATGCCGCCCATGAAAGTACCGCAAATGCCCAAGATGTGAATATGCATCACTGAATTTTAGCTAAGGAGAGCTGGTGTGAGTCAAAGAATAAACCGAAGACAGTGGCTAAGTGTGGCACTGATTGCCATTATTGCCCTTTTGGCCGGAATTGGAACTTCGCGCTGGTTGGCTGAAAATCGTTTAAGTAGCGACCCCAATGCGCAAGCTTTTTTTCAGCATGGTTGGCTTATGCCCGATGGTCAAGCACTCAACCCAGCAATCTGGCAAAACCGTTTAGTACTAGTTAATTTTTGGGCATCTTGGTGCCCGCCCTGTGTGGCTGAAATGCCTGCCTTAGACCAACTGAGTCAAGATTTAGCGCAACGCCAAGTAATTTTTATTGGTGTTGGCATTGATTCGCCAAGTAATATTCGTGAATTTTTATTGAAAACCCCTGTTTCCTACCCAATCGTGATTGGTGGCATGGAAGGTAGCCAAATTGGTAAATCTCTTGGCAATACTCAGGGGGCACTACCTTTTACCGTAATTATCGACTCAAAAGGACAAATTATTTATCGAAAACTGGGTAAGATAGATGAAGATGAGATTAAAAGCGTAATTTTAAAAGCACTTTAATCAAAATTAGCTTACTTTAGTGTATTTTATTCAACTTGAGCTTTCCCATGTCTCAATCTGCTTCTGTGAATATTTTTAACCTTTTACGCTAACTAGTACTATTTTTTGAGCTCAAAAGGGTATACTTTCCAGGTGATAAAGGCTGATTTGCAGCCTTTTTATCTTTAAGTACATCTAAAAGTTGTTATTTATGTCAAAAAAACCATTAATTCTCGTTATTCAGGGTCCTAACCTTAATTTATTAGGTACCCGTGAACCTTCAGTTTACGGTTCAACGAGCTTAAATGAGATTCACGCTAAGCTTAGTTTAATTGCAAATGCTGCTGGTATTGGCCTAGAGACCTATCAAAGCAATCATGAGGGCGAGTTAATCGATCGCATTCAAAAGGCCAAACAAGATGGAGTTGATTTTATTTTAATTAATCCAGGTGGTTTTACCCACACTAGCGTTGCCTTACGTGATGCCTTGGCAGGTGTGGCAATTCCCTTTATTGAAGTGCATTTGTCCAATATTCATCAGCGCGAAGCGTTTCGTAAGCACTCTTATCTATCTGATATTGCCACCGGCGTTATTTGTGGTCTTGGTCCTATTGGCTATGAGTTAGCCCTCAAAGCGGCTGAGCAACAACTTAACTTGCCAACCCAATAAGAGCCAATTAAATGATTGGCCTAAGCACGCAATGTCTTTTAATCTCAGTTACACCTTATTTAAGTAAGTAGAAGGAAAATGGCGATGGATCTAAGAAAACTGAAAACCTTAATCGATCTGGTTTCCGAATCGGGTATTTCTGAATTAGAAGTGAACGAAGGCGAAGATCGCGTGCGCATTGTGAATGCGCGTGAGCCCCAAGCCCACCATCCGCAAATGATTAGCCACCCCTCTGCCAACATCAATCTACCTCAGGCAAACCCTGCGAGTAATACCAATCTAGATACAAATTCAAGCAGTGGTCAGATGCAAGATGACGCTCCTGCCCTTGCGCCCGAAGGTGTCATCGCTCGCTCGCCGATGGTAGGCACGTTTTACCGCGCGCCCAATCCTGAATCGCCTAATTTTGTACAAGTGGGTGATCGTGTCACAGTTGGCCAAACCCTGTGCATCATCGAAGCCATGAAATTGCTTAATGAAATTGAAGCCGAAACTGCCGGTGTAATTAAACAAATTTTGTGCGAAAACGGTCAGGGTGTTGAATTCGACCAGCCTCTTTTTGTTATTGTCTAATTTTATCTAGCTAAATACCTATGTTTGACAAAATTCTGATTGCCAATCGCGGAGAGATTGCCCTACGCATTCAGCGCGCCTGTCGCGAGCTCGGCATTAAAACTGTGGTGGTTTACTCAGTTGCTGATAAAGAGGCAAAGTATGTCAAATTAGCTGATGAAGCGGTTTGTATAGGGCCTGCGCCCTCGCCATTAAGTTATCTCAATATGCCGGCAATTATTTCAGCGGCTGAAGTAACAGATGCCGAAGCAATTCATCCGGGTTATGGTTTTCTTGCTGAAAATGCTGATTTTGCTGAACGAGTTGAAAAATCAGGTTTTGCATTTATTGGTCCACGGCCCGAAACAATTCGCTTAATGGGCGATAAAGTGTCTGCTAAACGGGCGATGATTAAAGCTGGCGTACCTTGTGTGCCGGGTTCAGATGGTGCGCTACCGGACAACCCAAAAGAAATTATTGCTGCTGCTAAACGCGTTGGCTATCCTGTCATCATTAAAGCTGCTGGCGGTGGTGGTGGTCGAGGCATGCGCGTCGTACACACCGAAGCAGCACTTATCAATGCCGTTAATATGACACGTGAAGAGGCGGGTCGAGCTTTTGATAATCCTGAAGTCTATCTTGAAAAATTTCTGGAGAAGCCCCGCCACATTGAAATTCAAGTTTTGGCTGATACCTATGGCAATGCAGTTTGGCTGGGTGAGCGAGATTGCTCTATGCAACGCCGTCACCAAAAAATTCTGGAGGAAGCTCCAGCCCCCGGGATTGACCGCCGTTTAATCGCAAAAATTGGCGAACGCTGTGCCGAGGCCTGTAAAAAAATGGGTTACCGTGGTGCCGGCACCTTTGAATTTTTATTTGAGAATGGTGAATTCTTTTTTATTGAAATGAATACCCGTATACAAGTTGAGCATCCTGTCACCGAAATGATTACTGGCATTGATATTGTGCAAGAACAAATTCGTATTGCAGCTGGTTTAAAATTAGCCTTTCGTCAAAAAGAGATTGTTTTTCAAGGTCACGCCATTGAATGTCGTCTCAATGCCGAAGATCCATTCAAATTTACGCCCAGTCCTGGCCGGATTCAATCTTGGCATATGCCAGGCGGTCCTGGTATTCGTGTTGATTCTCATGCCTACAGTGGGTACATGGTTCCGCCCAATTATGATTCAATGATTGGCAAGTTAATTTCTTATGGAAAAACTCGCGAGCAAGCGATTCGTCGCATGCGCATTGCCTTATCTGAAATGGTTATCGATGGTATTCAAACGAATGTTCCCCTGCACCGCGAGTTAATGCTGGATCCCAATTTTGTAGAGGGTGGTACGAGCATTCACTATTTGGAACATCGCCTTGAGGAACAAGCAGCAAGCCGCGGCAAAAGTTAATCGTGTCTTACTGTGAACTCATTTTCATGGTGGCAGCTGAAACTGCCGAGCCTCTTGGTGATGCTTTGCTTGAATTGGGTGCCCTAGCAGTTACTGTCGAAGACGCGGCTGCAGGTGGCTATGATGAAAGCCCCCTTTACGGCGAACCCGGCCTAGTACCAGATTTGCAAGCGTGGGAACGCTCAACAGTTACAGCGCTCTTGCCGGCTAGTGGTGGTGATGCCCAGATAGTGCGCACAGATATCTACGAGACATTAACGACAGCAGGCTTTATGCTTGCGCAGCCCATCGTAAAACTAGTTGCTGAACAAGATTGGGTACGCCTCACGCAAAGTCAATTTGATCCAATTCAAATCGGTCGACGGATTTGGATCGTGCCATCGTGGCATGAGGCTCCAGTAGCTACAAATGCAATTTGCTTAGCGCTTGACCCTGGCCTCGCCTTTGGAACTGGCAGTCACCCCACCACACGACTTTGTTTGGAATGGCTAGAAAATCAATTTAATTTACAGCAACGCAGTCTATTGGATTACGGCTGCGGTTCTGGCATTTTGGCCATTGCGGCAAAAAAATTGGGGTGCGAACCTGTGTTGGGCGTTGATATCGATCCCCAGGCGATTATTGCTGCCACCAGTAACGCTGAAATCAACCAAGTGGCTGTGCAATTTCTTTTGCCAGACAATCCAAGTTCTGGCGCATCTGTACCAAGCCAATTTGATATCGTCATGGCAAATATTTTGGCCAACCCATTACAAGTGCTAGCTCCTTTGCTAATCTCGCGCTTGCGTCCCGGCGGGCATTTGATTCTTTCAGGCATCTTAGCGCGACAAACTACTGAAATTTGTGCCACCTATAGCCAATGGCTAACGCTCACAGTTGCAGGTGAAAGTGAAGGCTGGATTTGTTTACATGGTATCTTGCCACAACCCCTTTCTGCATCCATCCCTAATCAGCGGCTTAGGCTTAGTAAGCCCAAAAAAAAATGGCCCCGGTATGCCTTAGTAATTAGTTTGCTAGTTTTATTTTTACTCGTAATGGGTGCCCATTTTTTTAGAACGTCTTTGCTGCGCTCGCTAGCGCCGCGGCAAGATGAAAAAGTAAATTTAGTCAGCAGCACTGCTTTCTCGGCATTTTTAGGTCTTGATAAAACGCTCTGCAAATTATTCCCCTGCAAGAAGGTGCCAATTCAAGTGTTTGAGGCGTGGAAAATTGATTCTGCCAGTTTGGGCATGGAAAATAAAAATAATGCCTCTACGGGCGCTGAAATCACCGCGATTATGTCTTTTGAATTACAAAATCGCTTTGCCTTACCAGTTGCATGGCCAAACTTAGAGCTCACGCTAACTGATACCGCTGAAAACAGCCTCACTCGAATTGAGTTACAACCCGCAGTTTGGCTTCCGCCTACTTATCAAACTAGCCATCCCGATTATTTATCAATCGGGGCACCAGCTAACTTGCAGATAAATTGTTCAGTGCCCTTAAAGTTACCAGCTCAAGCTGCAGGCTATCGCTTGCGTATTTTGTATCCTTAATTTTTTCATCTTCTTTTATGCAGAAAGTACAACATGGCTAGTTTGATTTGTGGTTCGGTGGCCTACGACACCATCATGAACTTTGAGGGGCGCTTTCAGGAACAAATTTTGCCTGATCAAATTCATATTTTGAATGTCGCCTTCCTAGTGCCGAAGATGCGCCGTGAATTTGGTGGGTGTGCCGGTAATATCGCCTACAACCTAAAACTATTGGGCGGTGAACCTATTATTATGGCTGCCGTTGGCGGTGATGCTAAGCCTTACCTTGAGCGCTTCAGTGCACTTCAAATTGATGCTAGCCATATTCGTGAAATACCTGCGGCTTTTACAGCGCAAGCAATGATTACAACAGATCTTGCCAATAATCAAATTACCGCGTTTCATCCTGGAGCAATGAATGATTCGCACCTTAATACGGTGGCGCAAGTTTTAGAGCAACGCCGTCAAGTACAAAAACCCTTACCCACCTTAGGCATCGTTGCCCCAGATGGTCGGCAGGGTATGTGGGAGCATTGCCATCAACTGGCTCAAGCACAAATTCCTTTTATTTTTGATCCTGGCCAAGGCTTGCCAATGTTTGATGGTAAAGAACTGCTTGAATTAAGTGCTCTCGCTAGTTATTTAGCGGTGAATGATTATGAAGGTGAGATGCTTGCGCTACGCACTGGTATGCCACTGAAGCAATTAGCTGAACGCGTTAAAGCTTTAATAGTGACCAAAGGTGCTGCTGGAGCAAGCATTTTTACCAATGGTAAGGAAATTGCAATTCCGGTTGTCAATGCAGCGCAATTGATCGACCCAACAGGTTGTGGCGATGCTTTTCGAGCCGGCTTGCTGTATGGCCTAAATCAAGGCATGGATTGGGAAACTACCGGTAAATTAGCCAGCCTGATGGGTTCAATCAAAATTGCCCATCAAGGCCCACAAAATCATCACCAAACAGCGGCTGAAATTGCTGACTTATTTACCAAAGCCTTTGGCTATCGCTATTAATTAAAAATAATTAGCCCAATAAAAAGGGGTCCCGAAGGACCCCATCCAAGTAACTATACGTCCATGAGCGTCAGAAAACTTGAAGCCTAAGGACGGCTACCGGTTGGGAAGGGCCAGGCAGCTGCAGGATTCAACGCAGTTTGCGTTGACGCTGCGGCTGGTTTAGCCACGGGCTTTTTTACTGCTGAGCCCGTTTTCTTCTTGGCGGCAGGTTTTTTAGTTACTTTTTTTTTGCAGCTTTCTTCTTGGCTGCTTTTTTAGCAGGCTTTCTTTTTGCAGCTTTTTTAGCGGCTGGACGCTTTTTGGCGGCTGGACGCTTCTTAGCAGCTGGGCGCTTCTTAGCAGCTACTTTTTTCTTTGCAGCTGGGCGCTTCTTAGCAGCTACTTTTTTCTTTGCAGCAGGTTTTTTCTTGGCCATGGCCATAGTATTACTCCTTCAATGAAGTTTAAAACGAACTTCCGATTAAGAAGACCCGACCATTTAGCTTTGCCTTACCTTGCGGCATTGCAGAACAAACGAGCGAGCCATTCATCGGCATGCGGCCTAATACACACTGCTGCACGCTAATGAATCTTGGAAAAAAAGCCGTAATCCTTGCGGATAACGGCTTTTTAAATAGGTTGGAGAAAAGGGGAAGAGCCTTCCACATACCCAATTGAAAGGGTTTTCGGAATTCTGTTTGGCTCAAATATCGACTGCTAATACTATTCAACCGGCTAATCTCCTATTCATCTGATTAGTACGCTTACAACCGTTTAGTACTTACTCCCAATTCAGCGCACCACCAGTTTGGTACTCAATCACACGGGTCTCAAAAAAGTTACGTTCTTTTTTCAGATCAATCATTTCTGACATCCATGGAAATGGATTCTCTTCATTTGGGAACATAGAGTCAAGTCCTATTTGCATACAACGACGATTACAGATGTATCGAAGGTAACCTTTGAACATCGGCGCGTTCAATCCGAGCACCCCTCTTGGCATCGTATCTTCGGCATATCGGTACTCTAATTCAACCGCTTTTTCGAAGATGGTTTTAATCTCATCTTTGAACGCGGAAGTCCATAACTGCGGGTTCTCCAGCTTAATTTGATTAATTAAATCGATGCCAAAATTACAATGCATTGACTCATCGCGCAAGATGTATTGATACTGCTCAGCAGCCCCCGTCATTTTGTTTTGACGACCCATTGCAAGTATTTGCGTAAAACCAACATAAAAGAATAAACCTTCCATTACGCAAGCAAAAACGATTAAAGATCGGAGCAATATTTGGTCGTTTTCTAATGTTCCAGTCTTAAATGCAGGGTCAGTTAGGACATGAATATAGGGAATTAAGAACTCATCTTTGTCGCGAATGGAGGCAATTTCGTTGTACGCATTAAAAATTTCGCTCTGATCGAGGCCCAATGATTCAACAATATATTGGTAGGCATGGGTATGAATTGCCTCTTCAAATGCTTGACGCAAAAGATATTGGCGGCATTCTGGCGCAGTAATTTGACGATAAGTGCCCAACACAATATTATTGGCGGCCAAAGAATCTGCAGTAGTAAAAAAGCCTAAATTACGCATAATAATTCTGCGTTCGTCGTCCGTTAGGCCATTGGGATCCTTCCAGAGCGCAATATCGCGATTCATATTGATCTCTTGCGGCATCCAATGATTAGCGCAGCCTGCTAAATACTTTTCCCAAGCCCATTTGTATTTAAAAGGTACCAATTGATTGACATCGGTTGTGCCGTTAATCACCCGTTTATCAGCCACATTAACCCGCCGCGCAACTGCATTATCTTTGGCGGCCAGAGGCATTGCCACCTGTGGCGCTGCAATTGCGTCCTCATCGGCCTTAAGTTGCGGTGACTCTACCCGCTTTACCTCAACTACCGTTGGCTGAGGGGCCAAACCCACCTTAGCTAGGGCTGGCGCAACATCCTCTTCCCAATTCAACATATTCTTCTCCTTAATACATTCTTACTTGTTGTAAGCGGTGGCTTACTGACAAGCTTCACATTCATCAAATCCAGCATCACCTGGGCGCATTGTGCAAGCTGGACCATCAGTGCTGATTGCCGCGCTAGCTCCAGCAGCATCAGTGCCGGCCACCCCCCCGCCGCTCGAAACAGAATTCAACTGCCCACTAGTAACAGTAGATTTTTCAACGTGAGTTGCCGCCATAGTGCGCAAGTAATAGGTGGTTTTAAGGCCACGCAACCAAGCTAACTTATAGGTGTCATCAAGTTTCTTACCCGAAGCCCCGCCCATATAGATATTGAGCGATTGCGCTTGATCAATCCATTTTTGACGGCGCGATGCAGCTTCCACCAACCAGCTTGGCTCGACTTCAAAAGCGGTAGCATATAAATCACGTAAATCTTGGGGCACACGATCAATTTTTGATAAGGTGCCATCAAAATATTTTAAATCAGCGATCATGACTTCATCCCACAAGCCGCGATCTTTTAGGTCGCGCACCAAGTATTCGTTCACCACAGTAAATTCACCCGATAAATTCGATTTCACAAACAAATTCTGGAAAGTGGGTTCAATGCAGGCCGATACGCCAATAATATTTGAAATTGTCGCCGTTGGCGCAATTGCTACGCAATTCGAGTTGCGCATACCATGTTGCTTAATTTTGCCGCGCAGCCCATCCCAGTTAAGCGTTGAGGACATGTTTACTTCCACATAACCACCCCGCTCTTCGGCCAATAAACGCACTGAATCTTGCGGCAAAATGCC
>Ga0049085_10000158_pt1 | contig 29116 bp, 23 predicted proteins | sample GreLakmeSU08MSRF_FD_66721 | JGI IMG/M metagenome (GOLD analysis project Ga0049085, IMG submission 66721) | Freshwater lentic microbial communities from great Laurentian Lakes, MI, USA - Great Lakes metaG SU08MSRF | ecosystem: Environmental > Aquatic > Freshwater > Lake | place: Great Lakes... | reverse complement strand
CATAATGTATTATAAAAATCCTTTTCAAGTATCTACAAATAAATATTTAATAATATTTATTTGTAGCAGTATCTTTGAATAATGTTAGACGGGTTTGTAAATAAAGTTTCAGAAAGCGGTATTATAACCCTGGATCTTGAGGATTTTTATCCTAAAGGAAAAACGGTAGTTTTTGATATGAAAGACCATTTGTTTATGGGGTTAATATTAAAAGAAAAAGATTTTAGAGAAAAAATGAAACACCTTGATTTATCTAACTATAAAGGAAACAATATAGCGCTAACTTGTACAGCCGATGCAGTAATACCTGTTTGGGCTTATATGTTAGTGGCAAGTTATTTAGAGCCCATTGTAACCGAAATTTTTTTTGGCGACGTTGATTTTGTACACAAAACCTTGTTTTTACAAAATATCGCTAAAATTAATCTTGTCACTTACCAAAACCAAAGGGTGGTAATAAAAGGGTGTGGAGAACTAGCTATTTCAGAAGCTGCCTATGTAGCCATTACTGCCCTTTTAATGCCTGTGGCAAAGAGCATTATGTATGGTGAGCCATGTAGCACAGTGCCCATTTATAAAAATGGAACTAAAAAAAAATTATAACCCTCAATTATTTTATCGTAGCCAACACCATTCTTAATTCGCCGTAGCCAATATCTTTTGGCAAGTTATCAATTAGGGTTTTGTGGCTTAAAGGACCATGTTTATCAACGGCATTTATAATATCTTTTTGTTTTTGCTTACTTACCAGGTCGTTAATATTAATTTCGCCGGTGCCCACAAAATGTGCTAAATGCCCTTCAATTGTAGTTGCGGCAAAGTTTCTTTCTTTAGCAATGGTCGCAATATTTTTTCCTTCTTTATATAATGCAAACGAAACGGCTTTTGAGTTTATTTTTAGCTCGATTATTTTTATTTTTTTCTCTTTCTTTGGTGCTTCTAACTTTTCTTTAATTTTTGTTTTTAAATTATACCTTTCGCAAAAACTCTCTACAGCTTCCAGTATCTCATCTCCATATTTTTCAACTTTTACTTTTCCAAAACCGCTGATTAACATTAAATTTTTTTTAGTGCGCGGCAGGTAGGTGCTTATTTCTTGTAAGCTTGCCTGGTTTGCCACCATATAAATTGGTTGCCCACTTTCTGAGCATACCATATTACGCCAACGTTTAAGATTGTCATATAATTCGGAATTTGACATATTGTATTTTTTCTCCATCGATCCAACAGCATAACAAGTTATTTTAAAATTCTGCTGAATATATTTTAATTTATGTTGTAAAAAACCGGTTACAGAAAAAGGCTGTTTACAATAATTAATAAAATAACCACAGTTGTACAAAGCCAAAGAAATATCCATTAGTTTTTCATTTATAGGCGTTGCGGCATCTTTGTGTTCTGTGCTTAAGGGGTGCGTGTCTAATTGCTTTATAAAATCTTCAATTTTTGGAATAAAATGATTAGCGGCATCTGAAATTCTTTTTTGAAGATTGATATTATTTTCAATAACAGGTTCCTCTTTCATTAAATTTGTTACGTATGTAATAAATTTTAATCCCACCCCCTTAATTATTGCACATTGTTGTTTAAAATTTTCTATCCATACAGTTGCTTCTTTATTTAATTTATCTCGATGGTTATTTATTTGAAAAGCAAGTTGATCAATAGCGACAAAAGGTTCTTGAAAAGTAAAAATTTCTTCTAATAATTGCAATGTGTATAATTGCCTTGCGCCCACAAAGCGGTCGGCCAAAGAGCCACTATAAGACAATATTTTTTGTCCTATAATAATATTTTCGTTACTATGAATTGCGGAGGAGGGGATTTTGCTCAGCAATACAATTCCGGCTAAACTGCTACAGCGGCTTAGGGCAACATAAACCTGTCCGCTACTAAAAGCCGCACTAGCATCAATCATAACTTTTTCAAAAGTTAATCCTTGGCTCTTATGTATAGTAATAGCCCAGGCTAGTCGTAAGGGATATTGTGTAAATGTGCCCATGGTTTCCTGTTCTAATTTTCCATCAGCGCGGTTTATGTTGTATCGACTATTATCCCAGGTTTCTATTCCTACCTCAATTTCTATACCGTCGCAATCAACAAGGACACAATCTTTGGCAAGCGACTTTATTACTCCAATTTTACCATTATAATATCTTCTTTGAACAACATCGTTTTTTAAGAACATTACCTGTGCGCCTTCTTTTAAATTTAATTCAAATTCTACTGGGTACATATTTTCTGGAAACTCGTCTTCTATAATAGCTTTATAGATAAATTTTACCGTGTTTAATTTATATAACTCTTGTTCGTTAATTTGATCTGCTTGTTTATTGTGGGAGGTTAGTGTAATATATTTATCTTCTTTATCTGGGCTAAAATTAGGATCAAACCTAACATTAAGGTCTTCAAAATCATCCGTATTCATTTGGTTATTGCGCACTTTGTTTAAAAGCGTTATAAAGCTTTCTTCTTTTTGCCGGTAAATTTTAGTTAGCTCAATTAATAATGGCGATTGTTCTTTTATGGCCAGGCTATCAAAAAAAAATGGTGATTGATAATATTCGCTTAAGACGACCCATTCGTGGTTTTGTGCTACGGGCGGCAGTTGATACAGGTCTCCAATACACAATAATTGTACACCACCAAATGGCAGGCCGTAGTTTTTCCTCACATTTTTTAAAATAGTATCAATAGCATCCATTACATCGCCGCGAACCATACTAATTTCATCAATAACCAGTAATTCCATTTTCCGCAATAATTGCTGTCGCTGTTTATTGTGTTTAATTTTTGCTAACAAATCTTCTTTATTATTTTTTGTTGGAATAAATGGCTGAAAGGGCAGTTGAAATAAACTATGTAGTGTAACGCCTCCGGCATTAATTGCTGCCACACCCGTGGGTGCTGCTATCAGAATATTTTTAGTTGAATTTTCTTTTAGATATTTTAAAAAAGTAGTTTTTCCTGTCCCGGCTTTTCCTGTTAAAAAAATATTTTCATTTGTTTCGGTAACAAATCGATAGGCCAGGTCAAACATTTCGTTGTGTTCTATATTATTAATCACGGGGGTTAATTTTTTTTAATAAAGATAGCCACGGAAAGTGCGAATTATATTTATTGTTACAAAAAAAGGGGGAGTTATAAAATAAATATTTTACAATCAAGACCATCTTTTCCAAAATTAATTATTACATACATAAAATGTATGGGGTAAAATTATTCCTTTGTAATTAATATTAATTTCTTTTTCTCTTGTATAGCTAATACCTTCATAAATGCATGGCGTCATTTTTTAATATATAGAACAAGGTTGGATTTAAATCCATAATCCGTGCAAATATTTGCACGGATTATGGATAATTAGGCCAAGTATGGTAATTAAAGCTACTGATTACATGTATTTTGGTTAATAGGGCACAGGTCGCCCTTTATCATAATATGTGTAAACCTTTATAATCTCCGGCAATCTTTTTAAATAGTTGGTTTATCAACAGACCCCAACATTAAAAGCTCGTTTACCAATACTTCGGTAATGTATTTTTTTACACCGTCCTTATCTGTATAACTGCGACTAATTAACTTACCCTCAATAGCAATTTCTTTACCCTTAGTTAAATACTTTTCGGCAATATCTGCCACCTTGCCCCAGGCAACTAAATTGTGCCAAGTTGTTTCGGTTACCTTTTCACCAGTCACGTTGCGATAGTTTTCATTAGTTGCGACAGAAAAACGGGCTAATTTTTTACCGTTTTCGGTAGTTTTTACTTCAGGGGCATTGCCTAAATGTCCAATCAGTTGAACTTTGTTTTTTAATGCGTACATAGTTTTAAATTTTGTGCTTGCCCATTTTTTTAGGGTTTGCGGGTTTTTAATTTATTTCAAATAACCATTTGTTGACGTCATTGCTGGTTAACAACACAAAGATTCATGGGTAAAAAAACGATAGTCGGAGATTATCCCTTTACTTACCTTTATAAGCGTATGTAATCGAGTGTAGTTAAAAAAGAAAACACCACTTATTTATAAAAACACATCCCTCAACATGTTAAAGCAAAAAGAAATTAAAACCTGCCTGCTTTGCGAAAAAACGCTTAGAGGCAGAAGCGATAAAAAATTTTGTGACGACTATTGTCGTGCCGCATATAATAATGATATTAAAAGTGTAACCAATAACTATATTAGAAATATAAATAATGCTCTAGGTAAAAACAGGCGTATTTTAGAGGGCTTGCTTATTAATAGCGAACAAATGGTAAAAGCAAATAAGGACAAATTGTTAGAACTTGCCTTTCAGTTTAAATACATAACACACACTTACACCAACACTAAAGGAAACGTATATTTTTTTTGTTACGATTATGGTTACTTGGCATTAGATAATAACTGGTTTTTAATTGTAAAAAGAAATAAGGAATAAAATTAATTACTCCAGCTATAATGAAGTATTTTTGCCTGCTTAATTAATAAAATTATTGTTACTTTTTAATAAAATAGCTCCAACTGTTATCTTATTTGTGTATTTGTTTTTTTCTTTACAAAAACTTTCGGCACAATGTGCTGCACCTGTTGCAATATTTCCTTACACCCAGGGCTTTGAGACAAATAATGGAGGCTGGGTTACAGGAGGATCTCTTTCAGACTGGGCGTGGGGCACCCCTTCAAAAACGGTGATAACAGGTGCCGCAACCGGAGCAAAATGCTGGATAGTGGGCGGTTTAACCGGCGGTAGTTATAATAACAGCGAAGCCTCTTGGCTAGAAAGTCCTTGTTTTAATTTTACCAGTCTTCAATATCCATATATTTCATTCAACGCGTTTTGGGAAACAGAAAGAAAGTACGATGGTGCAAGTTTTCAGTACTCTACAAACTTGGGAGCAAGTTGGATCAACGTTGGAACTATTGCCGATCCTGTAAGTTGTTTAAATGATAATTGGTTTAATTATTCGCCCATAACTTATATTAATACACTTACCTCAGTAAAAGACGGCTGGTCAGGCAACATACAATCAACCGCCGGGAATTGCCAAGGAGGAGGAGGTAGCGGAAGATGGGTAAACGCAAAACGCGCAATGCCCAATCTAGCCGGTGTGAGTAATGTAATTTTTAGATTCATCTTTGGCGCAGGAACAACATGTAATAATTTTGAGGGCTTTGCGGTTGATGATATTTTTATTTCTAATGCACCCCCAAATAACGCTTCTTTTTCTTATTCTTGCACTAATAACACCACTATTAATTTTATAAATACCTCTGATCTTTGTCCGCTAACCAACTGGAATTTTGGTGACCCAACATCTGGGGTAAACAATATCTCTACACAAACAAACCCAACGCATGTTTTTTCAGCACCAGGTACATATACCATTACATTACAAGCAACGGGATCAGCTAATGCCCCATCATCAACCTCACAAACCATACATATACTTGGCATAAACACTTCGGTTATTTCCAACAATAATTGTTTTGGTGATAATAGTGGCTCTGCTTCTGTTTCTGTAATACCTATAGCGGCTGCACCGTTTTTTTATAATTGGAGCACCACCCCAACACAAACTACTTTAGCAGCAACAGGATTAGCAAGTGGTATATATACCGTTACTGTAAATGCTTTAAACAGTTGTACCGTTACAGCAACCGCAACAATTACATCGCCCCCAGCTTTATCACATATAATAAATATTGTACAACCTGGTTGTGGATTAGCAACAGGCACAGCAACTATTACAGAAAGCGGCGGCACGGTGCCATACTCTTACTCTTGGTTTCCACAAGGAGGCACTGGCCCAACGGCCAGTTCGCTTACTCCAGGAAATTATATAGTAACCGTAACAGACAGAAAGGGCTGTATAGAAAATATTAATCTAACTATTTCAACCGCTACACCGCCAAGCATTGCTATAATAAATAAAAAGGATATTACCTGTTTTGGTTTGAGCGATGGTGCGGCAACAGCTTTGGTAACAGGATCCGCCCCGTTTCGGTATAGCTGGAATACAGTTCCCGTTCAAAATACAGCATCGGCAATAAATCTTTCGGCGGGCAACTATACCATAACTGTAACTGATAATAACGGCTGCTCTATTTATTTACCTGTACAAATTATAGAACAATTAAACGGGGCTTGTGGAGATATATATTTTCCAAACGCGTTTACACCTAACGGCAATTTTAAAAATGACAATTTTGGCGCAATGGGGAACATTGCAGCTATTAGCAGTTATTTATTACGCGTTTATAATAGATATGGCGAACTTGTTTTTTATACACAGGACCCGCTTATAAGATGGGATGGTTTTTATAAAGGCAAACAGAATACCGGTATTTATATTTGGACAGCCACTTTTATTTATAAGGGACAGGTAAAAAAATTAGAACAAGGGACGGTGCTAATTATTAAGTAATTATTCTAGACATGTTTCCCTAGTCGCTAATTATTTTTAAAGTGATTACCAAAACCGGAGCCACCACGGAAGTAATAATCCCATAGGTTAAACTAAAAATTTTACGGCATTATTTTTTATAGGCATTATAAATACTTCGGGTTTAATTTTTATTTCCTCTGGAAAATCGTCGGCCTCTAATTCAATTCTGCGAGTAATATCACTTAAAGAAGAAAGGCGCTCTAATGTGTACGGTATGGTATCTAGACCAGATGCAAATTTTAAAATATAGCTATAAATACCAAATAAACTACCCGCCATAACAGAGCTACTATGTAAATTTTTTGATGCAACTAATGAAACAGCAATAACCAATAAAACCATTATTTCCATAAAACCAAAATTCCACGCCTCTTTATCAGAAATACGTACTTGCCATTTTCGTAAATTATTATAATGGTGCTTAATATTCGCGCTATTGCCTGCAGAAATAATATCTACTTGCTTTTCTAATTCATCATTTTTATATTTATTAAGTCGCAACATTTTTTTACCATATAGTAAACTGATTATAATTACTGGAACTAAAATACCCAAACAAATAAGCACAATTATTTTATCATAAAAGAACAAGATAATAAGCGAACCTAAAATATTATACCCGGCTTCAATAACATAAATTAGATCGTGCTCTAAAAAATCAACAAACTCTCTAGCAAGGGTTGAGTGAGCGGTAAGTTTTGATACATCGGTTTTTAAATACCTGCGACTTAAAAATTTTGTTACCAAAGAAGTATAAATAGAGGTATAAGTTCGGGTATCAAACATGTGACGAATGGTGCCTATTATTAAATACGCCAAATGAACAACTGTTAATACAATTAACCCGCGATAACTTCCTTTAATTAGGTCGTTAATGGCTTCGCCAAAAAAATAAAATCGCATTAAACCACCAAGCATCTCAAGAGAAAATAAAGAGTAAGTAAATATCAAATGATATTTATGCTTCATCATTAGGGCACGTAAAACTTGAAATTTAGACATAGTTCTATTATTTTGTAACTAAGAATACCCTAAAAAATACCTAGAAAGCGGCGGTGCATATAATTTAAAGGCGGTTAGTAAGACAGGGTAAAAGGGATTACGTTTAATTGATATGGGAATTTTCTCTTTCTGTTACGGAGTTATTTTTAATTCCGGCAACAAGTCCACGGCAATTAATTCCCCCGCAACGGCAGTTAAATGGCTCCATATGTTCATCTAAAAAGGCAGCGTAGTCAAGGGTTAGTTCTTCGTCCTCTAAAATATTTTGTAAAGCCACTACATTTAAACCCTCATAAGTTGTATTGGGGTTACAGCTGTGGTTTTGGGGAGCCCAGTTTTGCGGGTTGTTATCCCAGAGCAAAAACACTTCTTTGCTTAATGGATATGCATATTTTTTAAAAATTTCCTTTTCCTTAACATTCCAATAGCGCTCAACATAACCACGGGTTACTATACGTTGACTCATCTCTTCGCCACAAAATATTAGCGTATTTGCAGCAATATATTGATTTGCATAAATACCGTATCCTGAAATAGCATTACCCTTCATGGTGTATAATTTTTGTTTATGCTGATGCCGAGAAATGCCTTCATTAATTATTTTTTGCAGAAATGCCGCTTGGCCAATACCATCTGCTTTTAAAATATAATCAGCCGAACCTTCGTACCCATCTTTATAAAAAACAGAGCAAGTAAAATTAATTTCCAGAAAAAATATTTCGTTTTTATCATTAACCCTAAAATCTAGACGGGCATAACCCACGCCACCAAAGCCTTGAAATATTTGTAATGCTGCATTTTTTAATTCGGCCTCCAAAAAAGGGTTATTACAAGGGATATTTGCCTCGGGGTGAAGCTCGGATGTTTTTAAAGCATAGGTTTTAAACTGAAATCCTATTGGAAAAATATATTCAATAGGCTTAAAAATTGAACAAGTTTTTTTATCATCAGCATTAGCAACTAGCATTACAGTAAATTCTCTGCCCTCAATATATTCTTCAATTAATATCGGGCTATATTCATCAATAATACTTGTACATTTTTTAATTAACTCTTCTTTATTATTAACTAAAGATTGCTGGTCGATACCTAGGCTATCTCCTGCTTTATCTGGCTTTACAAATAAAGGGTATTTTAGGTAGTTACACTCTTTTTCTATACCCTCAAGTGATTCTATTAAAGCAAATGCAGGAGTTTTAATATTGGCGGCATAAGCCACATATTTCATTAAATCTTTTGGAGGGTCGTACAATAAAGAGCTTGGTCCTGTAAATGGGAGATTAAGCAACTCCATAAAATAAATAACATCAATAGAAGGAACATTCCACTCCAGGTATCCTTCGCAGAGGTTTACAAAAACATCGTAATTTTTTTTCTTTAGTTCTTTAAGCTGTTTATAAGTAGAAAGCTTGTTAAGTGAAATATGATCAAATTTTGCGTTCGGTATTAAGTGGCTTAAATCTCTTGGCGGATCATAATTTTGATAATCCACATCGGATGTAGAATAATCGGGCTGTAGGACACAAATTTTTAAATTTTTCATATTTGGCTTATTGTCTTCTGGTAAAACCAATATAGTTAAGGGTGGTTTGGCGTGCTGATTTTTTTGATCTTCCATTTTTTATTTACAAAAATTTCCATTGAATAATTTATGCATAGCGTTTTTTTAATTTTTTTACCGAATGCTGATATAGCGCATCATTTAAAATTTCAGTTATTAGCTGCGTAAATGTATTTCCACTAAAACGAAGTATGGCGCCTATAGATGTAAAATCTTCGTCTTCACTTAAGCCACACTGGGCGTTTATTTCTAACACATATAATTTTCCTGTTTCTTTATCCATTCGCACATCTGCACGCGCATATCCGTAACCCTTACAAGCAACAAATGCATCCCAGCTTATTTTTTTTATATCATTAATTAATGCGGCATCGGGCAAACCGTATTCATAAAAATTAGCATCGTTAGGCATTGGAGTTTCGTCTTCATACATTTCCCAAAGCCTATCAAAGGATAAAAACTTTTCTTGTTCTGGCAAGGAGTGGTGAAAAACTCTTTCTACGGGGGTATATATTTTAGCGCCTTTAAAATTGTTGTGCGAGCCCGAAATCAAAACCGTAAACTCTGGTCCTGTAATAAACGATTCGGCAATTAATCCATCTGCGGCCAGATCCCAGTTGCGGTACCCTTTAAACATTTTATTTATTTGTTGCTGTAATTCGGGTTGTGTATGTACAACGTTTTTAATACCCACACCCATACTTCCGCCAGAGATAGCTGGTTTTACAATTATTGGCGTGCCTATCGTTTCAAAAATATTTTGTAAGTCTTGGTCTTTATTAGCAATAGCTTTCCATTTAGCTGATGGCACCAGGGCTTTATCAAAAGCCCGCTTCATTGTTATTTTAGAAGTGGTAATATGATAAAAATATTCATCCGCCCCGGTATATATTAGTCCTTTTTCTTCTAGTAATTTAATAACAGAAATACCAGGGGCTCCGTTTACCTCATCGCCATCGCAGAGGTTAAGTACTAAAGGTATTTTATTGCCAAAATCTTTTTCTTTTACAATAAGCTCAATTATTGTGGCATAATCTTTAATGGTAACGGGCTGCCACTTCCATTCAATACCCAATTCGGCAAATGTTTTTTCGTACTCGGCAATGCTTTGACTAAAATCGTAGTAATAATCAAGATTAGCATCATTAGTTTGTAAAAGTGGTGTTAACACCCATACTTTAATTTGATGAGACAAAAAAGAAGACAATAATGGGGTTGGTGCCACCATAAAATAAAAATGAATGTTACAATGAAAGTTTTTGCTTGAGCTGCTGTTTAATAAAATTGCTAAGCTTATGTTTTGATAGCGTTTCTACAGAAAGGTGCGAAGCGCCGTTTATTAATTGTAAACATTCTGTGCTGCCACAATTACAAACAAATGGCTGCACCATACTCCACTCGGTACTTGGGTAAAAAAAAGTAAGTTCACTACCCGGCTGTAAGTCTTTTAAGCAAATTAGCTCCATAGTTGTCGTATTAAAAAAAACGGTAGGAGCGCAACTGTGATTAATGTATTGTAAAAACTCTGGATTTAGAGTAATATGGGTGTTGGCATCGGTTTGTACAGTTAAATAAGTCGCAAAAGATTGTGTTATATTGGCATTAAATTTACAGATTACATCACCGCCGGAAAAACTTACGTTAGCATGTAAAGATTTTTGATTAGAATGATTATTGAGTAACACGTTTGCAAAAAAATGGTTACTGATAATGTTAGTTGTTGGGTTAGTAATAGAATTTTTTATCATGCGTTTTTAGACAGGTGTAGCCTATAAAAGTTTAAAAGGATACTTGTTTATATGTTAGTAAATAATTCTATTAAGTAAATGTATAAAAGCATTGATTAATAAAAAAGATTATTGCCCATTATTATTCATTGGTGGATTAATAATAATATTGTGTGTATAACTGCTTTGTATAAATAAAATTAATTTTTTGTATGTCTATCCAACCTGGTGCACCCAACCCTAACCTACTTATACAGTTGGTGCAAATGAAAATGCCATTTGGTAAATTTAAAGGTCGTGTACTTTGCGATTTACCCGTTTCTTATTTAGAATGGTTTCAGCGAAAAGGGTTTCCTAATGGACAATTAGGGGCATTGTTAGAAACTTTATATGAGATTAAGCTAAATGGGTTAGAGAAACTATTAGATCCATTAAAGCGATAATAATTTTAACTGGCGAACTGCTTTTGCAAAATTAAAATAGATTTAATACCCCCTTTAATTAAGGAATATTAACTACATATATATAATTGGTATAAAATGATTTACTTTATACCATCGTAAAAAAATATTTTATGTTTAAATATTTTACAGCTACCACCATTTTATTATTATTTACTGTATCATTAATAGGTCAGTCGCCAGGGGGGATTTTAACTAATAATACGCTGTGGCTAAGGTCGGATAATGGCATAACTGCTAATGGCGTCAACGTTACGCAATGGCAAGAGGTATCTGGAGCCAATGTTACTGGCAACTTTAATGTGCAATCTCTTGCGGGCACTAGTAATGTGCAAACTGGCCCCACGTTAATAGCTGCGGGCATTAATTTTAATCCTTATTTAAGCTTTGATGGCATAACCAATTCATTATCTAGCATTAATAATTTTGCAGGAACAGCATTGGTAAGCAATAGTAATGTTACTGTTTTTCAGGTTTTAAATTTAAAATCGGGTATTGTTTGGCTTAAATGGGAAACAGATCAACTTGGCACAACAGGCAGACTTGGTTTTGAAAACATGGCAGGGAGGCTTAGGTTTGATTTTCCAAAAGCCTCTCCAGCTTCGGCAGGGCAAAATGTGGGGGTTACAAATATTTTAAATAACCATACACTTTCAACAGCGTATGCTAACACAACCACCTCGGTAAATCGTTTAAATGGTGCCGACGATAATATCATCTCAATTCCAGGGCCAGGCAATTTTGGAGGAGTAAGTACAAAAATTGTGATAGGAAATGAAAATCTTTTAAATCTTCCTTGTAAAATAGACATTGCCGAAGTAATTATTTATTCAAACACACTGGCTGCTGCAGAAAGAAATAAAATTGAATCGTACTTGGCGGTTAAATATGGATTTACATTAAATCAATTAGCAACAAATGGCAACAATTATATTGCATCTAATACATCAATAACTTGGGATAGGGCACTTAATAGCATATATGCAAAAGATATTACCGGTATTGGCAGGGATGATGCAACTGCATTGTTGCAAAAGCAATCAAAATCTGTAAATACCACTGCGCTGGTAACGGTATACAATGGAACTTATTCCAGCGGTGGGTTCCCTGCAAGCAATTCGTCAAATACAAATACTTTTTCTAGTGATTTATCTTTTTTATTAGTTGGAGACAATGGCGGTACCACTTCCGTTAATCAGTGTGCGCTTGATGGAAATACACATCGGATGCAGCGCGTATGGAAAGCAAGTAATATTGGATCGGTATTACCTGTAACCATTTCGGTTGATCAAGCATCGGTTTCAGCAACCGTTAAAAATATTTTAGTTTCGTCAAATCCTGCTTTTCCAGTAAGTGCCACCACCATTTATCCGGTAACTATTGCAAACGGAAAATTATTTAGTGCTGTTACTATAAACCATAACGAATATTTCACTTTTGCAAGTGATACCACGTCATTACCTCAACTACAGAATATAACTATCTGTAGCAACACTAGCGGAACAATAACCGTCATTAATCCGGCTATAGGAGTTGTTTACAATTGGTACAATCAGTCAGCAGGTGGTGTTTTAGTGGGCACTGGTACAAGCATTACCCTGCCTAATTTACAAAATGATACCACGCTTTATGTGGCAACCATATCTGTATTTAATTGTACATTGCCATTACGGGTACCAGTTACTATTTATGTGCAAACTGTTGCTAGGCCTGTGGTAAATATAATACAAACAAGTTGTACGGTTAATACAGGAGCTATTACCATTACAGCACCTATTGGTACAGGCTATCAGTATTGTATTAATGGAATAAATTGTCAGTCGGCACTAACTTTTACAAATTTATTACCAGGCAATTATTCTATAACAGCCATAAATACACAGGGCTGTATTTCGGAAATATTGGGAGTTACTATAAATACGCAACCTCCAACACCTACAGCACCGGTAATAAATTCGCCTGTATTAGTTTGTACAAATCAAACAGCTACATTAACTATAAATAGTCCTGTTGTTGGAAATATTTACAACTGGTACACTTCCCTTACAGGAACTGTACCAGTATATACAGGAAATTCGTACACCAGCCCTCCTTTATCTGTTTCCACCACTTTTTATGCTGAAGCTGTAAATATACCCGCTTGTGTTTCGTTAAAAAAAAGTGCTTATGTATTGATTAGGCCAAAATTATTACCTCCTATAGTAACAGCAGTAACCATAACCGATAGTACTATATTATTTACTTGGACAGCTGTGCTTGGTGCCACCGGATATTCTGTATCAACAGACGGGGTTAATTATACATTGCCTAGCTCTGGAGCAAATGGCCTTACACATTTGGTTGGCGGGTTATTATCCCAAACCACGGTTAAGCTTTATGTAAAAGCTAATGATTTTTTAATGGCTTGTATTACCAGTAACGACGGTACCGCAACAGGAAAAACCTTACAAAAATTTTCAGATATTTATGTACCATCGGCATTTACACCTAACGGGGATATGATAAATAATACTTTAAAAGTATTTGGAGATATACGCACGTATCAGTTTAGTGTATTTAATCGTTTTGGGCAGCGTATTTTTTATACCACAACTATTAACGTCGGCTGGGATGGAACTTTTAAGGGAAAAAATCAATCTGCAGGAACTTATGTTTGGCATCTATTTGCAAAGCTTTTTAGTGGCAGAGATGTTCGTATTTCGGGCACTACTATATTACTCAGGTAGTGCTTATAAATTTTAAAAAATTATTTAATAGAGCATCATGGGTTGGATTAAAGTAACATTATCGGTATTACTCTTATTTAATTTAACTGCAAAATCTCAAAATTGTGGAGTAGAAAGATGGGATATTAAAACCTTATCTGATAAAGACACGATTGATATAGATTTTTTTAAAATCACTAAATCAACGGTGCAAGAGCAGCAGCAACTAATTGCTCCCCACAAGAAAACAAACAGACTAGAAAGTGAAAAGCAAGTATATTCAATAGATTGCTTTGTTGTGGCCTATAAAAAAGAGCTAAATGATAAGGATATACATCTTATTATTAAAGATATTAATACAGCAGAAACCATGGTAGTAGAAATTCCCAATTATGCCTGTATAGAAATACAAAAAACGAGCAGAGCGGAGGCCTTTAGAAATTTAGAGCAATGGTTTATAAATAATATTGGGAGGCCAACTACAAAAATTAAATATGTAAAAAAGCAAATTCCTATAACTATTATAGGGGTAGGTTTTTTTGATTTTATTCACGGACAAACAGGTGGCGCAAGAAATGGGAGAGAAATTCATCCTGTACTATCAATAAAAAAAATCGCACATTTTGCTTTTTAATCAACTGTGCACACTTAACAAAAAACCCTCGCATGGACGACTATTATGGACATATTTAGTAATTTCCTACCCATTAAGACACAAACCTCATAATAAACGATGAAATGTACCGAAGCCTATATAGAAAATTTAGCAAAAGAACATTACGGATTATCCGTTACAGCAAAAATGTTAAATGGGTATGATGAGTTAAATTATTTTTTAACCGATACAAATAATAACCGATTTATATTAAAAGTATCCGATGATATACAGTCCTATCCTTTTTTAGATGCACAGGTAAAAATCATTGAACATTTATCACATAGTTCGATAGCAAGTAAATTTCAACAATTTTGCATCAATACAAAAGGAAACGAGTTAACACTCATTATAGTAGATGGAAAAAAGTATTACTTACGTATTCTTAGTTTTTTAGAAGGTACTTTTTGGGTTGACAAATCAAACAAATCAGCTAGTTTATATTCTGAATTAGGAAGTTTTATGGGAACTATGGACAAAGACCTTCAAAATTTTTCACACACGGCTATGCATCGTCATTACGTATGGGATATTAGTAGAGCTAGTGATGCTAATGAAAAATTGAAGCATATAAAAAATCATGAAAGAAGAAGAATTGCCAGTTATTTTTTATTACTATTTGACATGGAGGTATTTCCACAAATCAATTTATTACGCCATGCTTATATTCACAACGATGCTAATGACTATAATGTATTGGTTGATGAAACTACTGTTACAGGCTTAATTGATTTTGGCGATATGGTTTATACTGTTTTAATTAATAACCTTGCTGTAGCTTGTACATATGCGATGCTTGCAAATGAAGATCCGCTTACTGCAGCATCATTAGTAGTCAAAGGATACCATGAATCATATCCGCTTACCACTAACGAATTGGATGTATTATATTATTTAATTGCGAGTAGACTCTGTATTAGTGTAACTCAATCCGCTTACAATGGGTCATTAGACAACACTAATGAACATCATTTTATAACTGAAAAACCTGCTTGGAATTTATTATACCAACTCATCAAAATTAATCCCATCAAAGCGCAAGATACTTTCAGAAAAGTCTGTGGTTTTGAAGGAGTAATCAATGAAGGGGATTATTCAGACTTATTAGAAAAGCGTCAAAAAAATGTCGGCCGAAACTTAAGTATTGGATACAAAGAAAATCTAAAAATCGTAAAAGGTGCTCTTCAATATTTATATGATGATAAGGGAAAAACATTTGTGGATTGTGTCAATAATCCATCACATGTGGGACATTGTCATCCAGTAGTGGTTCGCAGAATGCAAAAACAAATTGCGACTCTTAATACCAATACGAGATACTTAAATGACACCATTTTAGAATATGCTGAAAAACTAACAGCCACTTTACCGCCTCAATTAAGTGTTTGCTATTTTGTAAATTCTGGTAGCGAGGCTAATGATTTGGCAATACGAATGAGTCGGCATTTTACAAAACAAAAAGACATTATTGTGCTGGACCATGCTTATCACGGAACATCTACTCTTACAATGGAAATGAGCCCATATAAATTTGACAGTAAAGGAGGTTATGGAAAAATGCCTTGGATACACAAAGCAATTAACCCCGATTTATACAGAGGCCCTTATAAATATGGTGATGAAAATGCAGGTAAAAAGTATGCTGCTGATGTACAACGTATTATAGAAGAATTAGAACAAGAAGGGAAAGCTCCAGCTGTGTTTATTTGTGAAACATTATTAGGAGTAGGTGGACAAATTCCATTACCTAAACATTATTTGAAAACTGTTTACAGTCTTGTACGAGAAGTGGGGGGTGTTTGTATAGCTGATGAAGTGCAAGTTGGTTTTGGTCGAGTTGGTGATGCTTTTTGGGGATTTGAACTTCAAGATGTAGTTCCAGATATTATAGTATTAGGAAAACCAATTGGGAACGGACACCCATTGGCAGCTGTCATTGTAACCAATGAAATAGCCGATGCCTTTAATAATGGGTTGGAATATTTCAACACCTTTGGTGGTAATCCAGTTTCAATGACTGCAGGGCTGGCGGTATTAGATGTGATTTTAGAGGAGGAAATGCAATATCATGCCAAAGAAGTTGGGAATCACTTAATGGATGGATTAAGAGGGTTAATGCAAAAATACCCAATCATTAGTGATGTTCGAGGTCATGGTCTATTCATTGGTGTTGAAATGGTAAAAGACAGAATAACGATGGAACCTGCAGTTCCTGAAATTGACATTATAGTAGAAAAAATGAAAGAGAAAGGATATCTTTTAAGCACAGATGGCCCTTTACACAATGTATTAAAAATAAAACCACCAATGCCTTTCAACCAACAAAATGCAGATGAAATGTTACAGGTATTAGATGTTGTTTTAACTGACCTAAAAATTAGCACTCAATACTAGTGAATATTATTAACCGCCTGCCCCGATTATCTTATCGGAAGTGTTCCAAAAAGGTGCATTTTACTACACTTATTTGAATTATTTTGCAAACAAAAAAGGCTGATAATCAGTAATTTAGTTGATTATAAGCCCTTAAAAGTGGTGTGGGGCGGGATTGAACCGCCGACACAAGGATTTTCAGTCCTTTGCTCTACCAACTGAGCTACCGCACCTCCTACAATTTTGAAGTTTTAACAAGAATTGCTAAAATTCGAATTGGGCAGCAAAAATAAGGAAAATACCTACTTGAAAAAATTAAAGCGCTATAAAATTATTATTCTGTTTTAACTAGCTACGTTTTGGGATTTTTAAATAAATCAAATAAGGCTGATTATGGCAGACTAATTACCATATTCACATAAAAACTTAATGCGCATAAGTTTTAATTGCTCCCAACTAAAATTACTATCAGCAAGCTCTTCCTGTGCTATTTGCAAAGAAGAACTTTCGCAATTTTTAAAATATTCCATAATTTCCTCTTGTTCGTATTCATCTACCATTTCATTAATGGCATAATCCAGGTTCAACTTGGTGCCACTAGCAACAATGGTTTCCATCTCTTCTAAAAGTTCATCAATTGGCAAGTCTCGAGTTTTTGCCACAGTTTCAAGCGGTATTTTTTTATCTATATTTTGAATAATAAAAATTTTATTATTATTTCTATTTGCAACAGTCTTCATAACAAAATCATCGGGCCGCACCAAATTATTTTCTGCTACATATTTTGTAATTACATCAATAAATGGTTTACCATATCTTATAGCTTTACCCTTACTTACGCCGCTAATTTTTTCTAATTCATCCATATTTGTAGGAAACATGGTAGCCATATCTTCCAAACTGTTTTCTAAAAAAATTACAAAAGGAGGTAGTTTTTTTTCCTTGGCAACTTTTTTCCGTAATTCTTTTAATAATAACATTAACTGTTCGTTGACGCCTGCTATTTCCGCAACAACTTGTTCACTTTCTTCATCATCAGCATTCGCCTCCTCAAATAAATTGTTCATCACAATTTTAAATGAATTTGGCTTCTTTAAAAAAGCAGTTCCGGCCTTAGTAATTTTTAAAAGACCATACTCTACAATATCTTTTTCAATTAATTCGGCCAATAACATTTGACGTATTAAGCTGTTCCAAAAATGATTATCCTTGTCGTTTCCGCTGGCGAATACATCCAATTCGTCGTGCCTATACATTTTTACCTGAGGCGTTGCTCTACCAGCCAGAATAAGTAGTGTGTATTCAACAGGAAATTGTTCTCCCAGTGCTTTAATTATTTTTAATACAATAGCGGCTTCATCTTTAGCCTCTACTTTTTCTTTTGGTTGTAAACAATTATCGCAATGCTCACAACTTTTTTTATCATCGTAATATTCTCCAAAATAATGTAATAATGTTTTACGGCGACACACACTACTCTCGGCATAAGCCACCGTTTCGTTTATTAATTGTGCGCCCACCTCTCTTTCGCTAAGCGGCTTATCTTTCATTAAGTGCTCAAGTTTAGCAACGTCTTTATGCGAGTAGTATAAAACGCACTTTCCTTCTAAGCCATCTCTGCCACCACGGCCAGTTTCCTGATAATAATTTTCGATTGATTTTGGAATATTATAATGAATCACAAAACGAACATCGGGCTTATCAATACCCATACCAAAAGCAATAGTGGCAACAATTACATCTACATCTTCATTTAAAAACTGATCTTGTCTGGTAGATCTTAGTTTACTATCTAAACCAGCATGATAAGCAACGGCTTTAATTCCGTTTGCCATTAACATTTTAGCAAGATCTTCTGTTGTTTTTCGGTTAAGGGTATAAATAATACCACTTTTATTCTTGTGTAGTTGAATAAAACGAACAATACTTTTATTGGTTTGATCTAGATTTATTTTAGGCTGAATTTCGTAATATAAATTAGGTCGGTTAAAAGAAGATATAAATATTTTTGGTTTACGAAGGCCTAAATTTTTAATAATATCACTTTGTACTTTTGGTGTGGCTGTGGCAGTTAATGCAATCACGGGCACGGTAATGTCAATTAAATCCATCACCTCTCTTAGTCTTCTATACTCTGGCCTAAAATCGTGGCCCCATTCAGAAATACAGTGCGCCTCATCTACGGCAAAAAAAGAAACGTTTAATTGCTTAAAAAAAGCAACGTTTTCTTCCTTTGTAAGTGTTTCCGGCGCCACATAAAGCATCTTAGTTTTGCCACTAATTAGATCATCTTTTACTATTTTTTGTTGACTTTTATTTAAAGTGCTGTTTAAAAAATGGGCCACATCATCTTTGCTACTATAGCTGCGCACTAAATCAACTTGGTTTTTCATTAAAGCAATTAATGGCGATACAATGATTGCCACCCCTTCGCTAATTATTGCGGGAAGCTGATAACACAAACTTTTGCCCCCACCCGTTGGCATAATAACAAAAGTGTCATTTCCGCTTAGTAAGTTTTTAATAATTTCTTCTTGAGGGTCCTTAAAACCATTAAAGCCAAACTGATTTAAAAGCTGTTCGCTTAAATTACCTTGATTTTTTAATATAGCCTTTATAGGGTGGTTAATTTTTTCTTCTTTTGTATCCGATTTTTTCTTCGTCATAATTTTACCTTTCGGTAGATTTGTAACATTTATCTAGATAACTAGTTTTTTAAGGGTAGCGAAGTTAATCGAAAGCCTTATCAAAATCAACCCCTATCTAAATTAAAAACTTTAAGTATATTGTTTATTCAATCGTTTAAGATAATTAAAATAGTTTAACTCGCAAAGCCATTTTAGAAAAAAGCGTCTAATTTTTTAGTTATACTACTTCAAATGCTGTTCTTTGCATTATGAATGATTTGAAGTAGGTTTGCGAAATTATTAATGAACACCTCTTCCATTATATCTGTTGCTATACGTACTATTGAGTTAGAAGCTAACTCAATAAGCGGTTTAAAGGCATTTATTAATACTGATTTTGTAAAAGCGGTTGAATTAATTGCTAGAAATAAGGGCAGGTTGATAATAAGCGGGGTAGGCAAAACGGCTATAATTGCTCAAAAAATGGTTGCGACTTTAAATAGTACCGGTACCCCATCGGTATTTATGCATGCCGCCGATGCCATTCATGGTGATTTAGGGGTGATACAATCAAATGATATTGTACTATTGATTAGCAAAAGTGGCAATAGCGCCGAGATAAAAGCACTAGCGCCTTTGATAAAAAATTTTGGAAACACATTAATTGGCATGGTTGGTAATACGCAATCTTATTTAGCAAAACACAGCGATATTGTTTTAATTACCACGGTTGAATTAGAAGCTTGTCCTATTAATTTAGCACCCACTAGCAGCACTACGGCACAAATGGTAATGGGCGACGCGCTCGCTGTTTGTTTAATGGAAATAAAGGGATTTAAAAGCGATGATTTTGCAAAATATCATCCCGGCGGGACACTTGGCAAACAATTATATTTAAGGGTAGAGGAATTAGTGCTACAGCATGCTAAACCAAAAGTATTGCCTTTGGCAACCATAAAAGAAGTGATTATTGAAATGACAGAAAAGAGATTAGGGGCGGCTGTTGTGGTAAATGAATTTGAAAATATTTTGGGTATTATTACAGATGGTGATTTAAGGAGGATGTTGGAAAAAACTACAAATTTTGAAAATCTGCAGGCAAAAGATATTATGAGCAATCATCCTAAAACAATCGCTTGGGATGCGCTAGCTGCAAATGCGCTAGAAGAAATGAAAAAGTATAATATTAGTCAGCTGGTTGTTGAAAAAAACGAAATTTATGCGGGTATTATTCATTTACATGATCTTGTAAAAGAAGGCATAATATAATTATAACATGAATAAAAATAATTACGTTGCTATAATGGCGGGAGGTATTGGAAGCAGATTTTGGCCAATCAGTAGAACCGAATACCCAAAGCAATTTTTGGATATACTAAACACTGGAAGAACGTTAATACAGACAACTTTTGATCGTTTTACAAAATTTATTCCCTTACAAAATATATACATAATTACTTTTGAGCAGTATAAGGGTATTGTTGCCAAGCAAATTCCCGAACTACCTGTTGAAAACATTTTATGTGAGCCATCTCGAAAAAATACAGCGCCTTGTGTTGCTTATATTTCATACAAACTACATAAGCTTAATGCACAAGCTAATTTAATTTGTGCGCCTGCCGATCATATCATTTCTGATGAAGAGGTTTTTGAAAAAGTATGTCAAGATGCATTATTGTTTACCGCTAATATTAAAGGATTGGTTACGCTAGGTATAAAACCTACGTACCCTAATACGGGCTATGGTTATATTCAATATGACCAATTAGCTGTAAGTGAAAATGTATTTAAAGTAAAAACCTTTACCGAAAAACCTGATAAACAACTGGCGAAAACATTTATGTCCAGTGGTGATTTCTTATGGAACGCTGGTATTTTTATTTGGCAGGTAAAAAATATAATTAAGGCATTTGAAAAATATTTACCAGAGTTGGCCGAAGTGTTTGAAGTTGAAAAAAATAATTTTAATACAAAAAAAGAAAAAGAGGCAACGGAGCGAATTTATCCGCTGTGTATAAATTTATCTATTGATTATGGCATAATGGAAAAGGCCGATAATGTATATATCATTCCCTCTTCTTTTGGTTGGAGCGACTTAGGTACCTGGACAAGCACTTATGATAATTTAGAAAAAGACTATTTAGATAATGCGGTTGTGGGCAACCAGGTAATGGTTATTGATGCCACCAACAATATGGTTCATGTTGATAATAATAAACTAGTTGTTTTGCAAGGCCTTGATGATTTTGTGATTGTGGATACCAAAGACGTTTTATTAATTTGCAAAAAAGATAAAGAGCAAGAAATTAAGGAGTATGTTGCCGAAATAAAGCGAAATAAAGGGGATAAGTATTTGTAAAGCAGATTTAATATTACCTGCCATTGACACCAAGTATACAAAGTAAACTGCCGCATGTAGGCACCACCATTTTTACCGTAATGAGTGCACTAGCCAATGAGCATAATGCTATAAATCTGGGTCAGGGGTTTCCGGATTACCCAATGAATGAAGCACTGATTGCTCTGGTTAATAAAGCTATGCAGGGTGGCCATAATCAATATGTACATATGAACGGCCTGCCTTTGTTAAGAGAGCGGCTAGCAGAAAAAATTAAAGATCTGTACGCAACAAATATAAATGTAGATACAGAAATTACGATTACCCCTGGCGGCACTTATGCTATTTATACTGCACTTACTACCATACTGCAACCTGGAGATGAAGTAATTGTTTTTGAACCGGCTTACGATAGTTATATTCCTAATATTGAAATTAACGGCGCGGTACCGGTTTTAATTTCGCTAGTTTATCCTGATTATAAAATTGATTGGGAGATAGTAAAACAGAAAGTTACTCCCAAAACAAAACTCATCATGCTTAATACGCCGCACAATCCAACGGGCGCTTTATTAAATGCAGATGATATTGTGCAATTACAAAACCTGCTTAAAGGCACGGGTATTTTTATTTTAAGTGATGAAGTATATGAGCACTTAATTTTTGATAGTAAAAAACATGAAAGCATGTTGCGCTATCCGACTTTGTATGAAAGAAGCTTTGTTTGTTTTTCGTTTGGTAAAGTTTACCACTGCACCGGCTGGAAACTGGGTTACTGTGTTGCACCACCTGCATTGATGAAAGAATTTAGAAAAGTGCACCAGTTTAATTGTTTTACCTGTAACAGCCCAGTACAGTTCGCGTTGGCGGAATTTTTACAGCAAAAGAATAATTATTTAGATCTTGGTTTTTTTCTGCAGCAAAAAAGAGATTACTTAAAAAAGGGAATGCAGCAAACAAAATTTAAACCACTACCATCTTATGGCAGTTATTTTCAATTATATAGCTACGATGATATTACTGATGAAAGCGAAAAAGATTTTGCCATTCGCCTTACAAAAGAATATGGAGTAGCTACCATACCTGCTTCTGCTTTTTATAAAAAAGGGGAAGACAATAAAGTTTTACGTTTTTGCTTTTCTAAAAAAGAAAGCACGCTAAATGAGGCGGTAAACAGATTAATGAAAGTATAATTTTAAAGTTATTTTCCCAAACTATAACTAATTCCGATATTAATTAAATAGTCAGCAAAAGCTGCATCGCCATGACGTTGTCCCGTTGGGTCTGCCAAGTCATAAATACTTCTTGTTCTATTGCGATAAATTGCAAAAGGAACACTACATTGAAATGTCCAATTATTTTTATTTAAAGCCAACCCCGGTTCTATAGAAATAATATATCCTGGCCTACGAAACCCATTGCTTTTACCAATTGCATCATGTGATGGAACTCCTTCAAATCGGCCACCCAAACTTAATTTTAAATTCTTTTTTGGTAGCAAACTATAATTTATACCTAGTCTAACAGAAAATTGATCAGGAACAGAATGATAGGCAATCAGCGGATCAGAGCCTGTTAATGTTCCTCTAGTTAAAGTGTTATTAACATTGCGTGGATTAAATAAATAAAATCCATTATAATAAAGGGTAGCGTTTTTAGATAAAAATTGATACCCCTGTGTTTCAACACTAAACCCAAACCCAGCATCTCCTAATTGAATTGATTGGTCTACAGGTTTTCTGATTATAGAATCTGAGCCAGAAGCTGTTCTTTTGTGAAAATTATCTTGCATTTCTGCTTGGCCTGTTGGTAATTTTAATCCCATACCCAAAGCAAAATTTCCTTTATATTTTTTGGAAGCAAGCATCCAATAACTTGTTGCAATTCTAATATCACCTAATCCATTTGCGTTAGTATTAAAACGTTTTTGTTGTGGGTTTGTAATATTTGAGTTACCGTAATGCTCATATAAAGAAGATCGGTTATAAAAAAGTATTGGAAAATTTATAGAAGCCACTAAGCGGCTAGATATCTCGTAATAAAGACTAAGGTCAAATGAGTGTGAAATATTTATTACTTCGGTACCTAACTCAACACGTTGCTTTTGCTCTTGATCACCTACAAAGTGTTTATATGATTTAAAGTATCTGTAACCCAAAAAAATTTGCCACTTTGCTATCTTTTGAACAGCTGTGCTATCATGCTCAAAATGTGACATATTAGTACACGGCATATTTTTTATACTAACACAACCCTGGGAAAAAGCAGGTAACTGAAAAGTAAACATTAACAATACAGAAATAGCAATAATTGATAAAATTTTTTTCATAAAAATTATATAATTCTATAGGGTATTAAAAATAAGGTAAAAAAGTTGTATAAGGCTATTAATTGTTTACAATAATTCATATAACCTTCTTAATCTTTTCCTTGTCATCTGTTTTTCCCAATTTGGACCCAGAGCATTTTCCCACAGGGGTTTCATACCAAGGGATACATCAATCATTTTATTAAAATCAGCATCTGTTAAATCGGCACAAATATTTTTAGGTATATCGATGTGATTTTTTTCAACCATGCGCTTAAATTCTTTAACGCCATCGGGATAAAACTCTTCCAGTTTATCAAACACAATACAATTACCAATACCATGCTTGGTACCCAATAAATAACTTAATCCATAACTTATTGCATGGGCTATACCTACCTGACTATAAGCAATACTCATACCCCCGGCATAAGAGGCCATCATTAATTTATCATCACAACTACCATCCCATCCATTTTTATTTAGATACACATCTTGGCAAAGATGTAATGCTTTTTCGCCATAACTTTTACTGAATTCGTTTAAAAAAGTTCCAGTTAAACTTTCAATGCAATGAATATAACAATCCATACCAGTGTAAAATCGTTGATTAGATGGCACATTAGCTGTTAATTCAGGATCTAAAATAATTTGATCAAAAGGCGTAAAATCAGAGTTCATTCCCAATTTTTTTGTTGGGCCGGTAAGCACTGTAGTACGGCTTATTTCGGCGCCTGTACCACTTAAAGTAGGTATGCCCACTTTATACACGCCGGCATTTTTTACCAAATTCCACCCCTGATAATCAGCACTGCTGCCTGGGTTATTCATCATCAGCGAAACAGCTTTGGCTAAATCCATGGCAGAGCCGCCGCCAATACCAATTATACCACTCACGGTACCAAACTCTTCTTTAAGCTGGTTTGCTAAACTATCTACATAAGTTGTTTTAGGTTCACAACTTACATCAACAAAAAAAATTTTATCATTATCCCGAACGGGAGTACGGTTAACGAGTTCTTTGCTTTCGAAAAAGTGATCAACTAAAAAAATCATCGGTGCGCCCCCTTTGCGATGTGGTGCAATAATTTCATCTAACTGGTTAAATGCGCCGCGACCATAAATTACATAGCCAATCATTTTAAAATTTCTGAATGCCATAGGCTTATTTTGAGGAACAAAAATACAAAAATTTATTTGGGGTGATAATGAAGAAGAACTTTGGATTTTGTTTTTGAAAAATTTCTGTGTAATCCATGCTTAAAACTAGAGGAGCGAAACTGCCCTCACCAAATCTTCTGGTGTATCAATCTCTATACCCATGTATTGGGTAACTACCATTTTTAGCGACATCCCGTTTTCTAAATATCGCAGGCACTCAATTTTTTCTGCGGCTTCAAGTGGTGTAATTGGCCAGGAGGTAAAACTTAACAAAGCTTGTTTGCGAAAAGCGTACACACCAATATGTTCGTAATATACAGGAGTAATATTTTTATCGCGGTGATAAGGTATAGGACTACGACTAAACATAAGGGCATTAAAATTTTTATCAACAACCACTTTTACATAGTTGGGGTCGGCAATAAATTGTTGTTCGTGTAAAACCTGCATTAACGATGCAACCTGCACCTGTTCATCTGTAAAAATGGCTAACAGTTTTTCAAGTGGTTCTCTTTGCACAAAGGGCTCATCGCCCTGCACATTTACTACAATATCAACACCCATTCCTGCAATAGCCTCCGCAATTCTATCGCTGCCGCTTTCATGTTCCTTAATGCTCATCATGGCTTTGCCGCCGTTGTTTACAATTTCGTTGTAAATAATTTCACTGTCGGTAACCACCACTACGCTATCAAATAAACCAGTGGCAACCGTATTATTGTAAGTATGTAGGATTACAGTTTTATCGCCCAGTATTTGCATTAGCTTGGCAGGAAAACGTGTGGCAGCATATCGTGCCGGTATCATGGCAATTTTTTTCATAGCTCAGTAAAATCATTTTTAAAATGAAGGCGGTAATTCAGTAAATATTTTGTTACAAGATGTGCATCGGTAATTTTTACTATAGGTTGCCGACTGGCCGTATAAAATCTGATTCTTTAATCTACTCCAAAAATCCTGTGGGGTATTAATTTTTTCTTCGATACTTATGGTGCATACCTTACATACCGGACAAGCAATTTCTTTTAAATAATTATTTTCTGCTTCTTTAATTAATGCAACCGCCCGATCAAAATCATTTTCTTCTACTAGTAATTTTATTCCGCCAACAGCAGGGTTAAGTAAGGGATCTATTGTTACGATATATTCATCTTTCATCTGACATTTTATATCATTCTCAGTCATCATCCCCATGGCCATATTTGCTAATAGATAATTATCGTAAGAAGCTATTTGTTTAAAGTTCATAATTTATTATTTACCATCGATGATGATAGGTGTATTTCCTTTACCCATTACTATTACTTTGGCATTGGCACTAAGGGCAAGTTCTTTCATGGCTTTAATTTGTTCGTATTGCAATTGCTGATCGGTAAGTCCGGTATTAATAATGCGCTGGTAATCGGCAATACCCTGCGCTTCTACTCTTTTACGCTCGGCTTCTTGTTTTTCTTTTAATAAAACAAATTCCATTTTTTTAGCATCCTGCTCAGCATTAATTTTTGATTCGATTGAAGCCTTTACCGAATTGGGCAACGTAATATTTCTTATCAGTAATTGCTCCAACATTAAGCCTCTTTTTTTAAAATCTTCCTCAATACTTTTATAAATACGTTGTTGAAAAACATCTCTTTTACTACCAAACAAATCCACCGCTTGGTAATACACAGCATTATCTCGAATTTTTGTACGGGTGATGGGGCGTACAATTTTATCTCGATAATCATCGCCGGTTTCTCTTAATAATTTTGGGGCATCGCCCGACACCACTCGATAAAGTACAGTAAGATCTATTGTTACTTCCAATCCATCGCTTGTTAATACCCTAATAGCATCATCACCCGATTTATTTCCTTCATCATGTACTCCGCTCATAGTATAATTCTGAGTTTTTACATCTAATTTTTTTACATCAAGTAATGGATTAATGAAATGCAGCCCGCTACCCATCACATCGCTTTGAATGCTTCCAAATAAAACCTTTACGCCCACTTCGCCGGCATCTATTTGTTTTACACAGGCATTTAATATTCCTAATAAAATAAAAATTAAACCAACTATGCGACCAATGGATTTAAATTTTTCTAAAGCAAGGCTGTTTTTGATTGCTACTGTTGTAATAATTAAAACAATAATTCCAATAATAATTAATAACATAATAAGTGAGTTTAGACGTGCAAGTTCAATAAAATATTTAATAATAGCGGGAATGAAATTACACAGCTGTTTTTAGCATAAAAAATAATACCGCTTTCGTTTTAGAAAGCGGTTAAAAAACAGTAAAAAATTATTCTCTTAGTTAAGTAAAGGTTTAATTGCTCAACATTAGGGGCATTAACAGCATCAGCAATTCTTCTCCTTCGCCCTGCTTGGTTGGTTTTATAATACCCGCTTTAGTAGACGTGCTTAGTTCCATATTAATATCGCCGGTATCAGCACCTCCAAGCATTTCAATTAAAAATTTAGCATTAAAAGCAATTTGCAGGTCTTCGCCATCGTATTGACAAGCCATGCGCTCGTTACCTTCAAAACTAAAATCAATATCCTGTGCAGCCAATTGCAATTCGCTACCAGTAATGTTTAGGGCAACTTGATTGGTACTTTTATTACTAAAAACGCTAACCCTGCGCAATGCATTTTGAAAATCATGTTTATTAACCGTCATTTTATATGGATTATCAACGGGTATTACTACTTTATAATCAGGAAAGCGCGCATCAATTAAACGGCAAACTAAATCAGTTGTACCGTGCGACACAAATAAGTGATTGGTATTATAAGAAATATGCAGCTCGTCTTCGTTATCAGGCAATGAATTTTTTAATAAATTTAGTGGTTTTTTAGGAACGATAAAAGAATCCTTATTTGGACAACTTACATCGGTACGGGTGTAACGCACGAGCCGATGTGCATCAGTTGCAACAAAGGTTATTGATTTTTTATCCAGTTCAAAATAAACACCTGTCATGGCAGGCCGCAGATCATCATTACTAACTGCAAACAAGGCTTTATTAATAGCGGTAACCAATGCCGAAGAGCTCATGGTAAATGCATTTGCATCATCTGCAGCAGGTTCTTTAGGAAAATTATCAGGCGTTTCTCCCATTACCTTATACTTACCGTTATCACTGGTAATTTCTACTCCAAAATTTTTGTCGATATTAAAAGTGAGTGGCTGCTCAGTAATGTTTTTTAAAGAATCGAGGAGTATTTTTGCAGGAATACATACTTTACCACTATCTGCGGCCTTAATATCTAGGCGCACTTTCATAACAGTTTCTAGGTCGGTAGCAATTATTGTTAGTTTGTTTTTTTCAATTTCAAACAAAAAATCTTCCAGTATAGGTAAAACGGTATTGGTATTTATTACACCGCTAATTTGTTGTAATTGCTTTAGGAGGGCTGATGAGGAAACAATAAACTTCATAAATATATCTTTAGTTAGCAAATATAAAATTAACGTGGCTAAAAATACGGTGTATTTACCAACAATTTTACTTTTACTTATAATAGCTGCCCTTAACACAGACGGGGGTTCATAGACATAAAATGTGCAAAACACAAATATTGCTATGAATTTTTACATTTTTGATAAATAGAAAATTTTTTACAAAACATATCTTATATTTGAGCAGAGATCCCCGACTCTATCTTTTATAGCTCGGGTGTTGTTTCTTTATTTTCAAACTGGTTCTTTCACTCAATTCGAATATGTCGGTGTTTTTTTAAAAGGATTTAACCAGTTGACCTTTTACAATATTTGGGGATTG
>Ga0049085_10000157_pt1 | contig 29155 bp, 34 predicted proteins | sample GreLakmeSU08MSRF_FD_66721 | JGI IMG/M metagenome (GOLD analysis project Ga0049085, IMG submission 66721) | Freshwater lentic microbial communities from great Laurentian Lakes, MI, USA - Great Lakes metaG SU08MSRF | ecosystem: Environmental > Aquatic > Freshwater > Lake | place: Great Lakes... | reverse complement strand
CATGCCCAGGTCGATTACCTTTAATTACTTAACAGTTGGTACCGCACATAGCAAGGACCTTGTGAGTAGCATCCTTAACCATGTCATCCCATACATTCACTGTATGCAATGTCCAACGGTATCCCCACATTTGCTCACGGTAATCCCATGAGCGCTCACCCATAAGGCGAACCATCTTACCCTTGTACATCTGTGTGATATACTCGGGAGTACTGTGCCTGTGTGTGAATGTGTGACTGTCTGATGCACCGCATCCTGCAAGCTCCAACCAGACAGCATTACCGTCATGGCAAATGAACTTACCAATTACCTGTGCATATGGGGTATGAATCCCATACATTTCTACTACTTCTTCGCAGGTGGTGTATAAGACCCCTGTTTGGTTTGCGTTAATACATTCCTCCTTATGTTAGTGGATGAGGACCCCCCATCCCTGGGTGGGCGTGTTAAAGCCTCGTTAAAGGCAATAATATCCCATAGAACCCCCTCACATATTTTTCCTTTAATTTCTCATATCTTAGACTTTTATAGAAGTTTATATAGGTGACGTAAGTCTCAAAAATTTTTTCCTATAATTTATCCCATATAGGTTGTTTTCTCTACACACCCACGCTAGTGTGTTGCCACCTGATCAAAAGGTCAGATAAACCAACAATAAAAGGAAACCAAAATGCCACCAAAGAAAAACTACTCAATAAGTGAAAGAGATCTCTCTGAGATAAATACACTGAACGAAATGAGTGAATTCCAAGAATCGTACTCAATCGGAGGTTTCGACCTCGGTGACAACAGACAAGATTCGAGTTGGGATTCAGACGACTACAGTTACGACCAAAGCTACTAATACAAAATATTTTATATAATTTAAAAACCATCAAACTAAAAAGAAAGACCACACTAATGAACACTCACACAATGCCTAACAACTACCTGATATGCTCTGAGAAGTTTTTGAGAACACAAGCTCCTTGGAGATTAAATAATTCCCTACTAGGACAACTATCCGACGATCACTATATGGCTAGCTTTGATTCATCCTCTACAAAGGATATAGAAAAGTTAGCAATGAACATAGCAAAGCCCTTACGTTCAAGCATAAAAGGTAAAGACATACAGCACTTTGTGTTTGTGGGCTATGGAAGTGATTGTGCGATTTTGCCCTTGTTAGAAAAACAAGCCAAGATCAAGTTTAGTGCGGCCGTACTGGTCAACAACACTGAACCGTACGAAACCTACAAGTCCATGTCAAAGACGTGCGTGTTTTATAATATCGTCACGAAACCCAATTTGGTTGACAATGTGGCAAAGTGGTCAAAGTGGTCAAAGATACTTGAGTTTGTACCAAGTAAACTACCAGCATACATGTCATCCAAGATATCGCTAACCATAGCGTCTTTCTTGATCTATGACTTCTACAAAGTTAATTACCTTACAAAAACAAACACCGAAATCATACAACTAAACTAATAGGGGTTTAAATCATCCCTAGTGAATTGGATAACGTTTGGTGAACTGGCATCCAGTGAGCGGACAACATCTTCAACAGATTGTTCAGAAAGCTTACTGATGTCAGTCACCATCATCCACTGATCCTCATCAAATATTGACATAGTAAAACTATAGTCATCCTCGGTATGAATCGTAACCATCATATTACCCAAATTGTCCACTTCTTCAAACTCAAAATCTAGTTGCGGCTCAGAAGCATTCTTTCTCGACTCAAGAAAATCTTGAATCAACTTGAAGAATCTATCCATGTCCCCAAACTCCCTATCCTAACCACTAAAAAATAATTAAAAAAAAATCTACCCGAAATTTTTTCGGCGGCGACTTTTTCAATATAGTAATCTGTTTTTAACAATAAGATATTATCGAGAACCCAAACGTCGTTTAAGTTCTTTCATCTCAAACATCACGTCATCAAGAAGCACCGAAATTGACATTAGTCTATCCTCTATCGCATCAATATCTAACTGGAACTTTAAAGCCAGAGGAAATTGTACGATATTAGACTTTTGTTCTTTTGTTTTTTCGCTAAGCAAATCTCTATCACGCCTTTCTTGCTCCCAATGTTGTTCCCAAAAAGCCTTTGGGTCAAATTCATCATTCATCATAAATCTCCTCTGTATATTCTGCTACTAATACTTATCTAATATTATATCAGAAATCCAACAAATTTTCCCATTACGCTCAATAGTAACACACATTATCGACCACATAAGGATATACTGTACGTCTAGATCTGAAGGGACAATAAATGAATAGAAAAATAGACAACAACCCAGATTACATGCGTGCAATGTTTTTGCTAAAAAATAGAATCGTTTATCCGATAGACCTTATCACCATTTGGTCGGTTTTTGGACCATGCCTAGAGGCACATCCTGCTATCGAAGATTTGCGCAAAAGATAACTTGACAAGACTTGACAACATGTGTATACTGGATATCCAGCATCCTATAAAAAAGACTAATAAGTTTAATAATACTTGTGTAGCCAAATACTTTAAGTTTCGGTCATAAAACTCAATTAAAGATTACTATTTATTATATGAATAGAATTGAGGGTTTATGAAATTGTATCAAATCTATATTCCTGAGTTGGCATCCTATGCCAAATTTAAAGTGCTCGAACCAGAACAAATTGAACAGTTTGTTGTCTCCCATAAAAAAGAAAATAAAAATTCTGATTTTAATATTTTTAGAAAAAAAGTTGTAGAAACATTCGTATTCAATCTAAAGTCTGACGTAACAGATTCTCTTAGGATGATGAGCAGAGAAGCAGCAGAAACCTGTCTGGATGCACTATTCAACGGATGCCTGATGCTTAACCCAGGGTTAGACATAGACCTGTGGCTGAGCATTGCGTACACGGGGCTAATTGAGGATATTAGTTCATTAAAAGATGATGATGATTTTTCTGACAAAGAACTTGATTGGCTTGCATCTTTAAAAAATATGCGAAAGTCCAATAAGAAGTTTCCTAAAATTGATATGAATGATTTTCCTTTTGATTTGAACTCCAAACAAACCAAAAAGATAAAAATAAAACAAATTTCAAAACAAAAATATTTGGCCTTAGATAACCACCTAAAGACGAATGTTATTCGGTCAAGACGATGCGATTCACAATATCGTTTCTTCTCTTACAAGATCTCAAGCAGGCTTATCTGATCCTGACAGGCCATTGGGTGTTTTCATGTTTGCTGGATCCTCGGGAGTGGGAAAAACACACCTTGCGGCAGTTCTACACAAATATTTATTTGGTGAAGATTACCCCATGGTTAGAATCGATTGTGGCGAATTTCAACATAAACACGAAAATCAAAAACTCATTGGCTCCCCCCCAGGTTATGTGGGTCATGATGAGGGTGGTCAGTTGGTTAACCAAATAAAACAATATCCATCTAGTGTAGTTTTGTTAGATGAAGTAGAAAAAGCTCATCCAGATTTGTGGAGTACATTTTTAAGGGTGTTTGATAATGGAGTTCTAACAGATGCAAAAGGAGAAGTGGTTAGTTTTAAAAATACAATAATAATTTTAACCACTAATCTTGGTAATGACAAAACAACTGATCATTTGCTTGCTGGTGGAACTGGATTTAATAAAGATATTGCATACAAGACTTCAACTAAAAAAATTCCAGAAAGATCAACGCTAGAAAAAAACACCAATGAAGCAATTAGAAAACATTTCAAACCAGAATTTTTAAACAGACTTGATAAAATAGTTGTATTTAATTATTTATCAGAATCAGACAGCAATACAATTGCACGATTAGAAATGGCTGTTATAGCAGAAAAATTAAACAAAAAAGGCTATCTTTTTGAGTACACCCAAGATGTTATAGATGGATTAATAAACAAAGGAATAGATAGCATTAAGGGGGCAAGAGGCTTGGCCCAAATTAGAAGAGAGCAGATAGAGTCACCGATAGCAGATAGTATCATCAATACTTTAATTCCTAGGGGAAGTGTTTTTGAAATGACCTTTGAAGACGATAAATTTAATTTTAATGTTAAAAAACCAAAAAAGAAAACAAGTTCATTAAAAGAAAATTAAGCTACTATATACCTATCTAGAGTTTTTTAAAAAAAAGTAAAGGTGGTTTTATGCCAACAAGACATATGACGTCCCGTGCTGCAGGAATGCTAAGCGGCGCAACAACAAGAGCTTCAGGGTTGCTTGCTCCAGTTAGATCAGCGTATAGAACTGGTGGCATTGGTGCCGCAGCTTCTGTTGCAAAAAAACCAGCAATGATTGGTGCAGGTCTTTTTTCTGGTGCAGGAATGGTGGCCAATAGAAGAAGATCTGGTCTTGATAAAACTGTAGGAAGACCGACTGGAATGTATAACCATTAGGGGGATATAAATGCCAGGTATTAGATCGGGAATTGGGCGTTTTGCTGGAGATATGTTTGCTGCTATAGGTGGCGCCACTCCCAAGGGTAGGGCTTCAATAGCAAGCACCAAACAGGCTATGGATCAAATTATGTCACCTCGAGGTGTCCCCGTAGGCATGAGACGGAACTATGTCATCAAGAAGATCTGCAGCTGCATATAGGCAACTTGAAGGTCGCAGAGATCTTGAAAGAAGGGGAAGAAATACTTTTGGCTATGGTATAATGGGAGCTTCTGGGATATCAATGGCATCATCAAATAGATCAAGTGGAGCATATAATCCTCCTCGTCAACCAACAATGTCAGCTCCTCCAGGAATTGGGCGATCTGCTTAGGGTATAATATATCTATGAACAATTGGAAAACATTTATTAACACTAACGGTGACTTTGAGCTGCCCAATTTTTTATATAGAACAATTATGGACCTAATGAAACAGTCTTTGGATATGGGCACTCTTTTATCTGAAGATCAAGCAAAATTAAGAGCATATAAAGAACAAACTAAAAAACTGTTCAAAAACAGATGGTATGAAATTGCAGAAGCACTACAATCTTTTTCTATCATAGATCCATGCATTTGTTCTTCGCAAGAAAAAGAAACTTACTGCGAAATATGCAAGGGAGCAAGGTACATAATCAATGCAACTCTAACGGCAGACGAAATGAGAGAAGTAGGATTTTTTACGCAGGCAGGAGCAACTAACGATATAATAGATAAACTTCAAAAAAGTTTAAATGAAATTCTATCAGAGTATTAGTGTATAAAAATGTCTGAAATTGAAAAATCTAATAAGAATAATTTCATGAAGCAGTTTGAGTCATTAAGACCAGATTTGTTTTTTCCAGAAACATGGACTGAAGATGAGGTAGAAAAAGCCGTAGATTTAATAAGGCCTCAAAAAACAAGAACTGCTATGTTTTCATCAATTCCAATGAATTGTGAAGCCGAGAAATGTATTTTTGCAAGCACGTGTCCTTTGCTGAAAGAAAATCTTGCGCCAAAAGGTAACCCATGTCCCATAGAGATGGGTATGGTAGCACAATTTACTATGGAGTACATGGAGCAGCTCGAAGTAAATCCAAACAATTTAGTTGAAGTTTCAATGATTAGAGATTTGGTTGATCAGGAAGTTCAATATCTTAGAAAATCTAAACTTTTAGCTAAAGAACATTTCATTCAAGAAAACATTATTGGCATAGACAAAGATGGAAACCCAATCTTTAAAAAAGAATTACATTTGGCAGTAGAACTAGAAGATAAGCTTCATAAAAGAAGAAGAGATTTACGAAACCAATTATTGGCAACAAGAGAAGCAAAAGCTAAAGTAGGTCAAGTTCAACTTGATACTGCTCAGGCAATATCTGATATTATTGGAAAAGTTCAATCAATAGAAACTGCTAGAGAAAAATTAATTAAACAAAAATTAGGAACTGCCGAATTAGACGACTACATAATTGATTCAGAGGCAGTAGAACCAAAGGAAAATTAATTTTTTATGATAGATCCTCTTGACGAAGCAGCTAGATTATATGATGATTCTATTTCGGCCACCAACCAGCCACCTTTGAGGCCGCTCAAAAGTTTATATGATACTTTTGAAAATCTTGGTAAACAAATTTTTGGGACAGATGGCACACCAATCGAGAGAGAAAAATATTACAAAAGAGCTGTAACAAGAAATCTTAGATCTCCGCTGACTCAAGAGACGCTTAGGGCAAGTGGATTGGGGACACCAGAAGAGCAGCTTGCGCGATATAGTGCTTTTGATGCAGAGTATAGGAGAGCTGTAGCAGAAGAGTTACAACAAGAGATTGATGGCGGGTTACGCTTGCCTAAGGCCACAAGACTTAAGTTACAGAGAGCATTAGATCCAGAAGCAGATATAAACTTGCAGCTGATATCAAATTTGACAGTGAGACGTGAATTGAAAGCACAATTACAAACAAATGTTTTACAATTAGAAGCGTTGGTAAAAGGAGCTCGGAGTACCTGGAATTTATCTTCCTTCTAATAATGCGCTTGGAAGAAGAACGGCAAGATATGTAACGGATAGATCTGGAGAATATTCTCCAATTCTAGATATTCTTGATAGCTCCACTTTAAGCATTGATCCTACAGCCGAAGAGGGAATGTTCATGGATCCAAAAAGGTCTTACGGAATTCGGAACAAGTAACCTTCGCTCCGCACTAGAGTATCAAAGACGAATAGACAACCCAACGCTTAGAACTTCGATGGATCATATTGATAATGGATCTAAATTATATTTTGTTGACACTGAAACTTCTGGTATTGCTCGAGGGGATATGGTTAGATCAGTTTCAATTAGAGAAACAACTTTGGATACATCAACAAGAACAATAAATACAACTGGAACAGTAGACCTGGGTGCAAGATTTAATACTCCAGGAATGTCAGCGTATGTTGCTGCAGACCCTTCGGGATTAAATCGAGTTACATCTCTTGGAGAGGCGGTAATACGCAGGGAAACGGATATGGGGACTAGACTGACTAGTGAGCTTCCAAAATTTGATTTAGCAACTTCTGGTGGACGAACTGAAGCAGCAAAATTTTATAAAGCAAAATTTCAACTATTTAGTGAAGGGGATGCATTTTTTGTTGCGTATAATGCAAAATTTGACGTGAGTATGTTGGCTGATTCCGCAAGAATGATTCCTGAGTTCATGAACGATAAGGCTTCAGTAGAATTGTTAGAAAGATTTGAGACAAGAATGGCAAATGGCGGAGTAGTAGACATATTAGAAATGGTTAAAAGCAGTCTTGGTGGTCAAGTTTCAGAAAGAGTAAAAGCATCGGTTGCAAGAGGGGATGACGTTGGGGCAACGGCGCTTGAAGCAGTGCAATCACTACTTTCTCCGCAAGCACTTTTTAGAGCTGGTATGGTAGGTGAGGCAGTAAGACCTTTTGGTTTGGAAAATATTCTTGAGTCGACAGATCTTTTAGAAAGAATAGCTCGCCGTGGCGACACAGAGGGACTTGATCTAATTAAAACCCTTTCTTCAGTATCAGGTTCTCACATAGACGAAGTGGATAATACTGTTACCAGATTATTAGCTAAGGAAATGCTTACAACTGATCGGAATTCAATTAAGGGATTCAGAAGTGGACTTTGGGCTCGACCCAGAGTTAACGGCCCAAATTGTTAAAGCAAGAAGAAATATTGGTGGCGCAAAAGCAATGACGGCAACAACAAACATTGCCGATGTAAAATATTTAACTGAATCATCATTAGATTATTTACTTAATACTCCTGAAGCTTTAAGGAAAGTAGAAATAGAAGATACATTTGGTGCAATTGATTCTTTTCGAGCACGTGGATTAGCGACGTCTAGGGCACCTGCTGACACAAGAGGCATAATAGGGTACGATGAGAGTCTAGGGTCTTATGTGTTTAAAAGCCGTGACATTAGTGAGCCTATACCACTAAGTCAAGATACGGCGGAAACGTATTTAAGATCAGAAATTAGATCAACAAGACAAAAAAATCTTAGTATTGAGGATGCAAAATTAGATACTTCTCCTAGAAGTTCGGTCATAATGTCTACTGGAATTAATCCTGTTCAGATGACAAATACTCACGATTTAAGAGAGCTTCTTAGTTCGGGCAGTGCGTCTCCAATTCGTGTAGGAGAAGGTGTCGATCCATCAATGATTTCTACATTGATAAAAGACAATGAGGAAGTATTTTTAGATGGCATAACAGCAACCAACTCTCAGCTAGGCTATTCAGAAGGGGCGGCAGCCCACATGTCTGGATCGGGAATACCGATCAGACATCCTTTGCAGAGCATTGGCCAAACAATTAGCAAAGACTATAATAGTTTATTGAATAGTGCGGGAATTACTGCAGCTTCAATGAATCCTGCTGCTAGGAGTGCTGTTGTTTCTATGTCTGCAGCAACTTCTCAAGTTGGAGCAACGAATTTTGGTCTCATAAAAGGCGCTCTTGCTTTTGAGCGAGACGCTACAGGGGCACTAATTGAAAGAAGCGCAGATTATGTTGGCCAGGATTTGTTGACAGGCGCAGTTGGTGCAAATAGAGAGAATATATCAAGGATTATGCCACTACTCAGTGATTTGGGGATAGTACATACGAAGACTCAAAAAGTTTTATCAATTACAGATAGCGTTGTATCAATTCCTTTTAAGCTAATAGAAAAAATGAAAACATTAGATAAATCAGGTCAAGAAATATCTATGGTTCAAGCTTTGCGACAACAAAAAGTTAGACTTTCCGTTGCTACAAGAAGCGCAGATTTAACACCAACAGTAAACGTTATTTTTGGTGGTTCTATTGGAGATAAAATGCCAACAGCAAATGCGATTGCAGCAGCGCGCAAGCAGGCAGAGACACTTTTTGATGCCGTAATGAGCATGAAAGAATTAAAAACTCCTGAGGCAATGATTCAAGCTGGATATGCCCAAAGTGAAGAGGCTGCTCTAGATAATATTAAAAAGTTTAGCGGGTTTGATCTATCAAAAAGAGAAGAAATGATTGCCAAGTTTACAGACAAGATGGCTACAAGAGGTGTGAATATTGGAGGATTGTCGGAACAATTACGGCGGTACTGGAGGCGTAGCAGCAAAAGTTGCTGGCATAATTGAAGACGTTACTGGTGGTATAGATAACGACTTATTGATGCAACAAATAGTTGGTGATTTCGGTATTGGCGATTATAATGAGGATGGTATCTCTCTTGCGGTAAGGCGTTCAGATGAACAAATTGCTGATTTGCGAAGAATTGGTGGCGACTTTGCTGATTCTTTAATTAGAACATCTAACCCTACTGATCAAGTTGGATATTTGCAAGGAGCTGTAAGGAGAAGTGTTGACGATGCAGGTTTTGAAGAGAGGGTGCGCGCACGTCATCAATCAGCAGGTTCAAACTTCATGAGGTCCCCAAGAGCGTCTAGGGATATAAGTTTGCGAGCAAAAATGACAAGAATAAAACCAAAAGCTTATAAAGCTGCTATTGCTGTGGGAGCACTAAGTGCTGGTTACTATATAGCTACAAAAGGTAAAAAAGACAACCTTTACGATGAGGTTATGGAAGAACAGGATTTTGAGCCAGGTCCTCTTTCTATATCAGATTTTAATGATGTTGATCAAAAGTTAGCGGGTCAAACTTCTTCCAGAAGAGATCCACTTGTTACTGCTGGTGTAGTTGGAAATTTAGATAGAAATAAATCCTCTCATCACAAAATGGGAACAGATAAATACAATCATTTATTCGGAGCATAAAAAATGAGATTATCATCAATAGGCAGAAATCTTACTCGAAATAGCACTGTGCGTAGAGGTTTAAATTCTGGAGCAGGAAAGTTTTTGGGAAACAAAAAAGTAGGTGCTGGGTTAGCTCGGAGCATATATTGGCTACAAGGGAATAAGAGGATTTGGCGATACGGTTGTTCCAGCTACAATAGATGCGGGCATGGACGTAGCCTTTGGTGACCCACAAGCCGATAGAGCAGTTTTAGGCACCGACTTAACTGCAGGGTTGTATGCTGGCGCAAGGGCTCCTGGACTCATTGGTTCTACGGCAAGAGGAGCAAATGCTGCAAGATTTGGAGTTGGTGCTAAAAATCCAGTTCGTTCAGCAGCAGGAATTGGAACAGTGGGGGCAGTGGCAGGAGCAGCTTTAGGATATGGCAAGGCTGGAGTTAAGGGAGCTATTATAGGCGCAGGAATTGGGGCATTTGGTGGTGGCGCTGCGGGGGCTATTGGTGCAGGTACTCAAGCTTTTAGAACAGCTAAGACTAATAGACAAATAATGGGTGAGTCACCTTTCTACAATCATTCGGCTTTAACCGCTCAAAGATTAAATGCAAGTGGAAACATAGTTTTAGGAATGCATAATCAGAGGAGAGGATAGTGCCACTTAATCCACTGACCGGTGAGGTCGATTACGGCGGAGCTTCTTACGATCCGCAGAACATGAATGCTGGAATGGCCATGCGTGCAGCCGCAAAAGCAGACGCAGACGTACCATTCTTTTTTGATTTAGCGGAGTCGTTACCTGGGGTAACAACTGCGGCATTATTTAATGCAAGAAGATATGCAAATACTTTGGAAAAAGGTGGAAGATTTGACGTAGCTGCAGGAGCTCAAGGAAGAAAACTTCGTAGAGCCCAAAGAACTAGTGCAATGATTGGAAGAAATGCGGCACCAACTACTGCTCAACAGTTTGTTGGTGGCAAAGGAATTTTTAGAAAATATGCACAAAGCAAAGTCAACAAAGGTAAGAATGCATTAGTAGGTCCATCAGCAGCAAATAATATATCCCCAAGATCATTAAATAGGTTTCATAGCTTAAGAGCTTTAACTGGAGATAGCGCCAAGGGGTACACTCCATTTCAAAGTACATCTGGAATAGTCAATGGTATTGTTGGAAAGTCTGCAAGAGCTCAAGCAAGACTAGGTATGACGGGTTTTGATTCAACTAAAGATAAAGCTTTTTCTGGTGGAGTTTTAGGAAGAATATCATCTTTAAATAAACTTAATACTATAGAAAATATTATTGCAAAAGGTCCAGGATCTAGCAAATTTTCGTTAGCTAGATACAATAAAGCCAGTGCTTCAAGAGCTAGTACAATAGCAAATATTGCTAAAGTTCAGAATCTTGCAAATCCAGGAGCTTCAGTATTAGCTAATACGCAAGCAACCAAGTTGCAAGCGCAATTTGCAAGATCAAATGTAAGGGCAATGGCAAGATTGGCTCCAGCTGGAATGGTAACAGATGACGCTTTAAGGTTAAGCGTAAGAGCAGCAGGAAGTAGCACGACGGCTACTCTAAATGCCGCAGCAGCGACAAGAAGAGCAGCTTTATTCGCCAATCCATCTAAAGTTGTTGCTGAGTCAATGACTACAGGAATTCTAAGCAATAGACTTACTAAGGGATATTTAGGAATAATGAATGCTGCTGAAATGACGCTTGGACAAACAAACGTGGCAAACAATGTTGTAAGAGGACTTGCTGGATTTGGTGACGATGGGGCTACTGCAATGGCTCGATACACAAGAAGCATGAGTGTTGGCGGTAAATATTCAGGAGGATTTAGTAAGCAAGTTGCAGGTGGCGTAAAACAAATAAATATGGCAAGGCAATATGCTGTTGCGGGTGGCTCAAGAGTTGTTGGAGCTAAATTTGCGGCAATGGGCGTTGCAAGAATTGGTGGCGCAGCGATGGCTCCATTAAATGTTTTAGCTACTGGTCAATTAATGTATGATTTAGCTAAAGGTGCAGGAAAAATAGCTGTAAAGGGTGTAAATTTTGCCAAAGATGCGCTAAAATCTATGCAGGGAACAATAAATAAACCAATGTTTGGAGCAGGATTTAAAGATAATGAAGTTGCTGCAACATCAAGGTCTAGAGGAGTTATGGCTATACAAAATTCAAGACTTAACGCAAGAAGTTTACTTGGCGCAGAGGGCTCAATGTTAGCGGCACACTATGGATAATTATGTCTTCAATACTTAAGCAAAAAACTGTTGCGTTTAGAAAACAGTTAGAAAAATTGTCTAGAGAAGATCTACTAGAAATAATTAAAAATCAAGACGTAGAATATTATAAACAGATAAATAGAATTGAATGGGTTTTTCAAAATAAGTTAAGTCACTTAACATCACCCGATGGAAGTCCTATAAAAGAAAGACCTTTGTCAAAAAGAGAGTTAGCTCTTTTGATTGATGAGCCTTTTGAAATTGATTCCGATCTTCTTGAGTCAGGTATATCAGCTGAGCAGCAGAGACAGATTCATATTGCCAAAGATCCATGTGTTTGGGCTAAGCATTTTTTGGGCGCAGAAACTCGAGTATACCAAACCTTGATACTTAGAGATCCATCTTTGAGAAAAGTTTTAAGAGCTGGTCGTCGTTTAGGAAAAACATTTAGTATGGCTGTAGCATTGCTACACTACAGCTACACGAATAAAGACGGCAGATGTTTAGTAGTTGCACCTATGAAAACTCAAGTAGAATTAATATATCAGGAAATAGTTAGGCTAGCTTCAAAAAATGATATTGTTCTGAATTCCATAACCAGAAAAGTCACTAGTCCTCAGTTTATGATGCAGTTTTCTAATGGTTCAACTATAAGATTTTTTACTTCAGGAATGAGATCTGGAGGAAAGTCAGACGTAGCTCGTGGCCAAGAAGCACATGTTATAGTCCTTGACGAAATGGACTATATGCACACGGATGATCTTGATGCACTCTACGCAATGCTTCAAAAAACAGCAGAAGATCAACCAGACAAAGTTCTAATAGGAGCATCAACGCCGACTGGAAGACGAGAAAGATTTTGGGAGTGGTGTAGATCAGATAGATTCCAAGAATTTTGGTTTCCATCTTATTGTAATCCATTTTTTTCAAAAGAACAAGAGGATGAATTTAGAGAGCAATATTCAGAGATAGGATATAGGCATGAAATTGAAGCTGACTGGGGAGAGGACGCAGAAGGGGTTTATCCAAGAAAATTTGTTGATAGAGCCTTCTTTGATCCAGGCTGGAGCTACATTCCTGAAATTAGTTCAGCAAGAAGTTTTCACACCATAGGAGTTGACTGGGATAAGTACGGAGCAGGAACAAACATAGTTGTAGTAGAAGCATGTTCCGAGTCTTATGAAGATGAAACTTTTAAAAATAAAGTTAAGTTGTGTTACAGAGAAGAAATTGAAAGATCTGAATATACTTTAACAAAAGCAGTTTCAAGAATAATAGAATTAAACAATATCTTTAATCCAAAACATATTTATGTTGACAGAGGATATGGAGAAGTTCAAGTAGAGCTTTTGCATAAACACGGAGTTGAAAATCCGATCAGTGGGCTAAGAGAAAAAGTTAAAGGCATAAGCTTTAGTGAAACAACAGAAGTTAGAGATCCGTATACAAAACAAATAGTTAAAAAAGAAATTAAACCGTATATGGTTGATAATTTAAGGCAGTTTTTAGAAAGAGAAGTATTGTTGATTTCAGAAAAAGATACAGAGATGTATATGCAACTTATATCTTATGTCGTTTTAAGGACTACTCAAACTGGTAGACCAGTTTTTGAGGCTGGTGGATCAGCCGTGGATCACGCGCACGATGCACTGATGCTTGCACTTCTTGCTATAACAGAAAACTATAGCGATTTACATAAAGTAAAATTTGCAACAAATACAGAGTCATTCTCAAATACTTTTTTTATGCCGAATGCAAAAGATTCAAAAGATAAAGATTTTCCATCAAATAGCGCAATACTATCAGGAAGAGCTGATAAACTTGCACCAGTAAAGTTTGGTACAAAAAAATCCTTTTTAAAAAAACCAAATGGCACAATTAAAAGAAAGACATTTTAAACATGGCAAAATATGGTTTGGGTGAAAGTAACGCAATTGAAAACATCTTTTCGGATAAACCCAGCGATGTATCTACTTTTTCTTCCGTAGGAGATAGAATAAACCATTTAATGGATTCTTCTAATCGGACAAAGTGGCCAAAAATATTCTGACTCATTTTCTCAAACATCAATAAAAGACGTTAGAAATAATGTTTATTATTGTGAGTTTATAGCAAATCAACTTTTATCTGAAGTTGAAAAAAATTTAGATCAAGTCAACATTAATCCCTATGTTTCTGTTGAGCTAGATGGTGCCCACAAAGCTGTTTGGGCACAAGTATTAAAAAGTTCAGAAAAAGCAAAAACCTTACCAAAACCAGATTATATTACTTTTGATGAATATATTTTTGCCAGCATGTATTTGTCAAGAGCTTGTAGAGAGCTAGTTAAACAGTATGATCTGATAATAAATCATACTTCATTTGGTCATTTATTTGAAATAAGAAAAATGCTTAGCTATATCAAAAACGAAATAAGACTTATTCAAAACATAGTCATTCATCAATTTGAAGAGAGGTACAGAAATGAATCAGAAGGGGAAATTGCAAAACAACTATCAGACTGGGCACAAACTGCAGCGCACTATACGAAACAACTTGCCGCAGAAGTCACAACCTCGCCATCCTCAATTCCAGAATCCGAATTGGATCAAATCTCTCAAAAACAAGCCATGCAACTTCAAGCTTTTTTTTCGATCAAAGTAAATTCTTATACATCAGAAATAATATCTATATTAAATTCTTTAAAAAGAGATTGTGTTGATACAGCAACAGTTTTTTATGAAAACTATTTATTGCCTGCAGTAACTTTTAAATCTAAAGTTGTTGAGCCACTTATATTTGATTTCACTACAACAAAAATGAACTCTCAATGTCCAATACTTTTTGGAGAAGTAGTCATTGCAAATAACGCCGTTACGGGAAATTTAGGTTCTGTTTCAACTGATTTTATTGAAAGAAGAAATCAATTTGGAAAAAAGATGGAAGCTCTTATTGAGCTAACAGTTCTAAAAAGAAGATACGTAAATTACATCACTCAGCTAGAATCAAAAGCGGTAAAAAGAGTAAAAGTTCTTGTTGCTACTAAAGACACAAATTTAAATATATATAAAGATATTTATAGAAATATTCCTATTGATTCTGACCGCAAAGAAAGCTTGATGGCTTCTCATTCACAATTGGATGATTTAGAGGAAGATTCTCATCCCCAGTATTTAAAAAAAGCTGGCGGGATAATTACAGGGCAGATACAGATGGCAGAAGGTGCAACTATAGCTGGAATAGATATACCGAATCATCGACATTCTGGATCAGATGGATCTAGTTTAATTAATGCAAATAGTATTGACTACGAAACAGCAAGAGAAGAATATTATAGTTCTTCTATTAATCCATATGGCAATATTAGAATTTCTGATTTTAGTCAGTCGCTATTGATTGGCGGAGGCATATCTTTTGATGCTACCATCGAAATAGACATTGAAGACGATAAGATAAATAGCTATGAGTTTGAAATACTCTATAATGAGATATAATTATGACCTGGTTTAAATATTTTGTAGGGACCAAAGAAGAGTTTGCCCCAGTTAGAAGGCTAATAGTTTTTCCCGATTTATCAGAAAAGCTCAAGATAGGCGACTGGATTCATGTAAATCTAGGCAATGTAGATATAGGAAGATATTATTATCTGCAAGATGGATTGATTAAATCGAGCTTTGACACAGATGCCTACATAGTGGTCTACGAAGACGCATCGTCAAAAACTCCAACTTTTAACTTAATAGTTGATTCAGAGTCTAGTGAATTTTATAAAAAAAATCTATGGTTCAAATCACTTACAGCAGTAGATCCTGGCTCTAAACCATCTGGTAATTATTATATTTATTATCACAAAAATAATATTCAGTACGTTGCCTTACAATCTGGGCAATATACTTCTACATTTGGTGGTTCGCAAGAAAACTTTATTGCAACACTGTCTCAAAATTCTTTAAAGTCTATTAACTATTTTTCAACAGAAGTTTATTCTAATTCCAATAATAGAGTAGCGGCTTTAGGATTTTTGGGAAATAAAGAAGTTTGGTTAAATGGTCAATCATCATCTTCGGGAGCTAAGTTGGTTGCACCGTTCAATGGACCAAGATTAAAAATTTATTCAGATAAAAATAGATCTTCTGGAATTTTTTCTTTAAAAATAATCAAAGCTTCTGCTTCTGGAGAAGGTCAAAAAGTAGTAAAAGAAAATATTGAAATTGATTTATATTCTGCAACTCCGCTGGAGGGAGAGCTCGTATACAGTTTAGATATGCAAGAAGAACTCTTGTTTTCTACTTATGAGGAATTGTATGGGGAATTTTATTTTGAAATAACTGTATTAAATTCAAAAAATAAATCAGCTTCGTCAATTGGCGCCAATGTGATAAAATATAGTTTTTCTAAAAATTATGAACTGCAATTTGATTCTGAAGAAATTAAAACAGATTTAGCATTTAAAACAATGGGAGGAATAAAATAATGGCAAAAATTATAAAAAAGATAACTGGATTAAAACCAAACCAAAATTATCTTGTATCTTTAAAATCAAAAAACACAGAACTATCTGCAATTGATAATCCCTATCCTACTATAAGATTCTTAACTCCTACAGATGCTACGATTCCAGGAGCTATAGACAATAACACATTCTTTATATACGGTAATTATAAGTCAGTCATGTTTACCTTTGAGCCTACTACAGATCTGGATGTAGAAAAATATAAATATGAACTCTATTCGGATTCTGCTGGAGCAACTTTGATCTCATATGGCTTTGCAACAGCAAGTGTATTCACCGTTGATGTTGCCAATAATAGTCAAGCTACAGATGATTCGTCTGCACAAACAAACGTAAAGTATTATGGAAGAATAAAAACAGTTGACACTTCTGGTAACGAAAGTGCTTGGACGCCATCTAGTGGGTTAAAAGAGTCAAGCGAAACTTCATTAATTGAAAGTTCTCATATTAGAAATTTAACAGCGTCAAAAATTACTGCTGGAACAATAAATGCACACGAAATAATTCTTAAGCAACAGGGTGCTCAAACATCAATTAGTGCTCCCGCAAATATGGCTATACTGAGATCTTCAAATTACAACGGCTCATACAATAATGGTTCAACGACATGGACAGCCGGATCAACTGGTTGGGTTATTGGTGGCGACGGTTACGCAGAGTTTAGTTCGGCTTCTATTAGAGGGGCACTTAAAGCAGGATCAGTTTTTATTGATGCCAACAATAGATGGAGAAGAGACTCATCGGACTCAAGTTCATCAAGCGATTTTAAAGTTGGGTCAGCTAGTAAGTACATGTATTTTGATGGAACTAATTTAACTTTTACAGGGAATTTATCTGCTGCTGGTGGTACTTTTAGCGGCTCTCTTTCTGCTGCTACTGGAACTTTTCAGGGAAGACTACAAGCTGGTGATATTTATGTACCAAATACAGCTAGCCCGAAATTTAAAGTAGACACTAATGGCAACATGACTTGCGTCGATGCTCAAATTGATGGGACCCTTAATGGGGTAGATGGCACATTTAACGGAAATATTTCGGGAGCCAGCGGCACCTTTAGCGGAAGTCTTTCAGCATCTTCTGGAACTATAGGTGGATGGAACATTACTGGCATAGATTTAAACTCCAACAACGGTAACTTTTTAATGAATTCAGTTACGGGAGACGCTAATTTGAATAGCGTCGTCATGAGATCAGATGTAAGAATTGATGGAGACATAGACAACGAAGCGCGTTCTGCTTTATATTATGACACGGCAAACGTCCAATCATTTTCAGGCTTTCAAGCTGTTTTTAGTGGTGGTAGCGGTAGTATTAGACTTGGAATTGAAGCAGGATCTTCAAGAAAATTTAAAGATATTTTGGGAGAACCTACTGAAAGTTTTGATCCAAGGAATTTGTTAAACGTTCCAGTTGTTACGTTTAAGTATAAGCAGGGTCACCTTGGCGAAGAGGAAGAAAATAAGGATAAAATTATTTGCGGATTAATTGCAGAAGATCTTGAAGAGCATTATCCATCCGTGGTTCATTATCTTAATGGTGAAATTCGTGGATATAATTATGTTGGAATTGTTCCTCCAATGCTAAAGCTTATACAGGACCTATACACCAAGATAGATCAATTGGAAAATAGAATATCGGAACTAGAATAAGATATTTATGCTTTATTGCAATTAAACATTTTTTGTGGTATACTTTATTGCAATTATGTCAAAACTATTTGGAGTTAAGGAACAGTCAAAATCCGAGGAACTAATGCAACCAAACCAAAATCAGGATAATTCAAATTTGGACATTAACTTAGTGTTAGCTTGTTTCCAGGAAAAATTAACTCAAATTATGACAGAATTAGTAGTTAAAGAAGCTACCATTAAACAGTTAATGGCACAAATAGACCAAACAAAAGGAAAATAAACATGAGCGATACTATGAACATTACCGAAAATATACAAGAGGTTCAAAAAGAGTTTAAAATTGAGATTGTAATTTCTGATCAAAACTTGTCTTACAAAAGTGACTTCGATGCACTCACAACGGTAGGAATGTTGGAGGCTATTAAGACAATCATTATTAAAGAAACTTTTCCAGGCTTAAAGCAAGAAAGCTAATTAAATCATTAAAAAGGTCTACTACTTTATATAGCTCCTTTTAATGAAAGCTTAACATGGCAATTAAAAAAAAATTCCAATCTTTTAAAAAAGAATCCGAAATAGACTTTGTTGCAAAATCATTAGCCCCTAATGATGTGAAATCTGTTGGAAAAGTCTTTAAAATTGCAGCTTTAGCACTTGGCTATCATGGTACTAACTATTTTTATACTGGCAGAAGCAATTTTGAACCTTCTCCATATGATTTTGATAGAATCATGCAGGCTGTTGACACCGACTCATATGTCAGACAAGCAATGCAAAAGTATAAGGATCTTTTTTGGAAAGAGGGTTGGAAGATAACAAGCGAGAACCAAGAAGCTGTTAACTACCTGTATCAAAGAATAGATTATATGGAAATGGCTATGAAAAAGCCTTTTTTAGATTTTTTGATTGACATCTCAGATCAGTTGATAAAGTTTGGAAACGTTTTTATTGTCAAAGCAAGAGGTGACTTAAATCAATATTTCCCCACTAAACTTTCTCCAGTTGGAGAAAATAATTCACTTCCAGTAACAGGATATTATTTGATTCCAACGGAACAGGTAAGAATTCTCAGAGATAAACACAATAGGCCAAAGTCCTATATGCAACAAACAGATCCAATGACTTATGCTCCAACGGATAGGGATCCAGTTTGGTCTGCGGACAGGGTTATACATCTGTATCTTGATAGAAAACCAGGTAGAGCTTTTGGTACTCCATTTTTAACAAATGTTTTAGACGACGTTGTTGCACTAAGACAAATGGAAGAAGACATCCAAAATTTAGTTCACAGAGAACTATTTCCGCTGTACAAATACATTATTGGAACAGCTGATCAACCAGCTGAGCCAGAGGAAATAGAAAGAGCCGCTGCCGAGATAGAAAATCTTAGATCTGAAGGCGGATTAATCCTTCCATATAGGCATGATGTCGAGGTTATTGGTTCAGGCAAAGAAGTCTTGGACGCAGATCCCTACATGCAGCACTTTAAGGAGAGAGTGGCAATAGGTTTGGGTGTAGCGCCGCATCATCTTGGCATGACATTGAATGGTGGCAATAGATCTATGACAGAAAGATTAGACACCTCATTGTACGACAAGGTTAAGCAGTTTCAAAAGCAGTTCGCAGAAATGGTCAGATTGCACATCCTAAACGAGCTTTTATTTGAAGGTGGGTTTGATCCAATTGAAAATCCAAATGAATCAACTTCATCCGAAAGATGTTTTTTTAAGTTTAATGAAATCGATGTAGATACACAAGTTAAAAAAGAAACTCATATTACACAAAAATATGTAAATTCTTTGATTACACTTTCTGAAGCAAGATTGGAGCTTGGTTTAGATCCAGAGGTTAATCTAGATGAATTATTTAGTGGCATACAAAACTCAATGCAAAAAGATTTGATAGATTCCCAACAACAGGCGCAAGATGCAGATGCAGATACTCAAGAGCCAGCAAAATCTGGACAAAGAAATCTGCCTTCAAACAGAAAGGGCGTTGGGAATTCAGTGAGACCCCAAAATCAATCTGGAAGAAAAACTTCCCCTAACATCAAAAGATCAGATGCTAATTGGATAAATACGGTTGAAAATTTGCTAGAAGAGCAGTATAATGTTAAGATAGAAGAACTCCAAAACAAAAATCAAAGTGAGGAATAATAATGCCATTTATGTTCACGTCAGAAACATCAAAGCAGTATATGTTAGAAGAGGACGCCGTTAAAGGTTTTGAAATGGCTGTTGTTAATGGTCAGTCAAGATTAGCTTTATCTATTTTGGTAGACGTTCTTCACGGAATGATGGAAGTGCTTCACGCAATTGTGGACGACGAAGTTCCAGAAGAAGCTTTAGTTGCAGAAGAAGTAAAAGAGCAAGTTGAAGTAAAACCTTTAGAAAAAAAGAAAACAGAACAAAAACAAGAAGTAAAAAATTTAGATAAATAATGCTGACTATAGTTGGTTGCCCTATATATAAAAGAAATTGGATTTTTCCAGTTTGGGCTGCAGCTTTAGAAAGACAATCTGTTTCTTTAAGCAAAATGGGTTTTGTTTTTATTACATCCAGTTCAGATGTTGAAACAAAAAATATGATTCAACAATGGAAAGATGCCCATCCCGAAATACCAGTTTTTGATATTGTTGACAAAGATGATACAGCTCACCATGAGCATACTGAAAACTCAAGACAGTGGACAATGTCTAAGTATTATAATATGGTTTCTTTAAGAAATTATTTATTAGAAAATGTTCGAAAATATGAGCCAGACTATTTTTTTAGTTTAGATTCAGATGTAATATTGCAAAATAGTTCAACAGTAGAGCTACTGATTAGTCACATCAAAGATGGGGCAGACGCAGTTAATCCATTAATGTACATGACTCCTCTTGGGGTTGATTTTCCAAGCGTAATGACCTGGTTGGACGAACCAGGCAAAAAAGCTAGAAGAGATAAGGGTTATCCAATTGGCACATTCTTCAAGGCAGATGTAATTATGGCTGCTAAAATGATGTCAAAAGAAGCTTATCAAAATGTAGATTATATTTTTCATTCTCAGGGAGAAGATCTTGGTTGGTGTTCTGAGGCCTATAAAAAAGGATTTCGAAACCTTTACAGTGCCTCATACTTGTACGCACCACATATCATGCACCCTCAAATGCTGGGCGCATATTTAAACAATGGAGACCCCAGACAAATGCAGCAATTTGCAAACATACAAAAAATATGATATATTTGTATAGAATTGTTTAATGTTATCAAAACTAAGATACTATATACAGAAGTAGTTAAATAGGAGTAAAAATGACTTTTAATTTTGTTGAAACTTTTATTCTTGAAATGCCCAATTTTAAAAACTCTGATATGACTTTTTCTGAAGCCAAGAGTTCTTCCAAGGGTTTGATTATTGAAGTGGCCGCAATACATGAGCGGTCTTACTGGTAATTATAATAATTATTCTGCATTAGAACTTGAAAAGGCGCTGCAATCTTGGGTAGAACCATATCCAAAGCCGATTATTCTAAATCATGATTTAAACTCTGAGCCAATTGGTAGAGTTATGGCAGCAAAGATGGACAAAGAACAAGATGGATCTATGTATGTCAGGTTACAGATAGCTATTACTGATCCCGCTGCTATTGAAAAGGTTATGGACAAAAGATATCTGACTGGTTCTGTTGGTGGCAGGGCAGGCAAGGCTGTTTGTTCAATTTCTGGGGATGACTTGGCATCTGAATCTTTGGATGGAAAACCAAAGTTTCCCAAGTATAAAAGAGGTCAAATTTATAAGGGAAAACTTGCTTTTATCGATATGCAAGATATTGCTTTTAAAGAGTATTCATTTGTCAACCAACCAGCAGACAGTAAGTCTGGAGTAAGATCAGCATCTTCTGGAGATGCACCTGTGCAAAACTCCTCTGATGGCTGGGTTGCCCGCAGTTCTGCATTTGTCCTAAGTATGGACGAGGAGGATATCTTTGCCGTTACGGAAAATCAATCCTTTTTTAAAGGAGTTGACCAAGCAGAGAGTAAGCCAGTGTACCTTCATTTGAAAGCTCAATTTTTGTCAGCAATGGCTATCCACGAAAGTGAAACTTATAAGGATGATAGTACTTCATTACTATTAAACAGAGAAAACAAGAACAATGAGGAGTCTTCAAACATGAACGTAAGTGCCGAAGAGGACAACGTTTTGGCCGTTGTTGAGTCGCTGTCTGAAGAGACTGTTGCAACACAAGTGCCAGACACTATTTTAGAAGTTAATAACGAAGTTTCTGAATCAGAAAATCCACAAGCAACTCAATCCAGCGGTGGTCAAAATGTCGAATCAGAAAACACAAAGATCTCAAATGACAATTCAGAAAAAGCAGATGAACAAGAAATGAAAGATGTTGAATCTGAAAAAGCTGAAGAGCCAAAAGAGCAGCCTGAAGAAATTCAGGTTGAAACTCAAGAAGAGCCAAAACAGGACAGCACACTCGATAGTGAAGATAAAGTAGCTACTGAGAGTAAGCCGTCCGATGCACTCGAAAGAGTAAAGGCGCTTGAGGAAGAGAATATCAAGCTGAAGAAAGCCTTGCATAACACTCTCGTTGAGAGAGTTGTTGACGCAAAAATATCTGTTGGTCTTGAGTCTTTCGAAAACAGAGAAGCAGCAATTGATGATCACAAGAATCGTAGTGCATCATCGTTAGCTGACTCTCTGAGAGATATGGCAAAAATGCCCCAAACAAAAAACGTTAAGGTAAAAATGCCAGAAATCGCTTCTGAGACAGAAGTTGTTGAGGGTGAAAAAAATGCAATAACACTCGATGATGAAAGCAAAGAAGAAAAGTCGGATGACAACAGTTCAATAGAACAGCTTTTCGTAGATACGCTTATGGGTCGCCGTAAGCTTTAATTCACAACAATAAGGAGAAATATAATGTCATTAGCAAAATTTCGTAAAGTAGGCACCAAGACAGGTGCAGGTCGCTTTGTGGTTTCTGAGGGTATCGCCCCAGCAGCCTATTTGCTTCCTCATAAAGGTTTGCCAACGTGGTACCTAGACAGTGAAGATGATCGTTTTGAAATTGTTATTCCAAAAGGAACGATTCTTTCAGTTGTTGCAGACGCCAATGGTGATGCATGTGTTGTTCCAGCAAATGGATCAGCTTCATCGGTTACTTGGGGCGATACTATTACTGATTGGAATCCACTTAGTGGTGCAACTCCAAACAGCTCCCGCAGTGGAGACACAGTTGTAGTTGGAGCTCGTTCGATTCCAGTTGGCTGTGCGCAGTACGACTTGTATCGTCCGTTTGATAAGGGCACCTCACAGGGTGCAGGTTTCATCACCCATGGATATGTTGAATATCCAATGGTCAGTGGTGTTAATGGTGATGTCACTGTTGGTTCGGTCGTAAGAGCGGATCATATGGGTCGTCCAGTTTTGGCAGCTGCTAGTGAGTTCTTGTACTCGTCAGCAGTCTATTCTTACCTCCAGGTTGGTAAGGTAGTGGAAGTAGAAAAGTTTGCAACCAACTTTGATGATGGTCTGCTTTCCTACATGCAATTGCCATCAGATCCGGGTGCACTTAAGACAGTGTTCGAGCTCACCAGAGCCGGCGCTTTCTCAGGTAAGCTTGGTATCCGTTCCAATCTGGATGTACATAATGTGGTCGGCGCATTCCGCGTCAATCTGACACTCTAAATAAAGAAAGATAAACAGGAGGAATAGTCCTAAGATGAGTAAGACAATCCAAGAGCTCCTCTCGGGTCTCCCAGCTTGGGAGAACGCGTTAACCGAGGACGGGCATATCGATGAGAATAACAGAGTAACCATTAAAGAAGCTTTTGCGTCCCCAGATGCAGCAGTACTCTTTCCTAAGGTTATTTCACGTACGCTGAAGGAAGCTGCAGAGCCACAATTATTGGTTACGCCTCTTCTTTCTACTGTGCGCCTCGGCAAAGGTCGCTCGTTAGAGTTCCCAGCCGTTAACGCAATCCAAGCTGCAGAAATACCTGAGGGTCAAGAGTACCCAGAGCAGGCACTCGCATTTGCTAAGCAAGTCGAGGGCAAGGTTTCAAAGAAAGGCGTCAAGCTGGCTTTCACAGAAGAAGTCATCGCTGATTCCCTTTGGGACATTGTGGGCATGCACGTTCGTGCTGCTGGTCGTGCTATGGCAAGACTCAAAGAGCAAATTGCTCTTAGTCGCTTTAAGGACGCTGCAACGATTGTTTTCGACAATTCTAGCGGTTCATACGATGATACAACCGGTCTCGGTTTCAGTGGCACCGCCAATGGAACTGTTACTTGGGACGATATTGTTGATATGGCAGCTGTTTTAATGGCCGAAAATCATGTTCCGACTGATTTCATTCTGCACCCGCTTATGTGGTCCGTATTCCTCAAGGATGCGATCTTCCACACTGGTGGTTCAGCTGCAGCTGTGAATACAAGCTGGGGCTACCGCCCAGACTCAAAAGAAGGTGCTTTGAACAGCACTGCTCCAATGGGTTTGAATGTAATCGTATCACCATTCGTAAGCTTTACTGCAAAGACGTCAGGCGCAGCCGCTAAATCGGACCTGTTCTTGATTGACCGCAATGAGGTTGGTTCACTTTTGGTCAAGGATGACATGAGCACAGATCAGTTTGATGATCCAAGCCGTGACATTCGTGCCATGAAGATGAAAGAGCGCTACGACATCGTAATGCTCGGTGATGGTGAAGGAATTACAGTTGCGAAGAACGTCAACTTGACTCGCAACTATGAAGTTTCACTGACAAAAGAAATCTAATACACAATAATACCTTAGGACAGTTATAGTTACTTACTGAGTGCATTCGTGGGGCGGCTGAGAGGCCGCCCCTCGGTGCTTTTATGGGTATTGTTATTACTAAATATAATGACGATGTGTGTTAGGAGATATAGGTGGCGCTTTCATTAATTGATACCGTTATTGCGTTAGACTCAACAATGGCTGTTATCAGATTTGGAAGAACAATCAAAATAAGCAGTTTGCAAAATGCAAACTTTATAGTTCAAACGAATAGTTCTACTCCATCTTCTGTTTCAAATCCATTTTTGCCTATACAGACAATTGTTGATTACAATCAAATATCTAGAACATTTAAAATCTATTGGGATCGAGATTCTAGCCTTGTTTCGGGCACGCAGTACCTAATAAGATTAGTCAACTTCCTTGACGCCGCAAATGAAACTATTCCAGAAGAACAGATATCCTTTACCTGGATTGGCGATGCGGCAACTCCATCTTCTTTTTCTTCCGTAAGAGCGCCTGATGCTACGGAAATTTTAGTTGAAGATAAATCTATAAGAACTGACGCTTTTACAAGTGTTCAAATTCTTGCAAAAAATCCCGAATTCTATATATCTGACGTTTATCCAAATAACGGCGATTTTTATATTGAAAATGATTTTAATTTAGGAAGAGCAACGATAACCTTTAATGCTCGACCAGCTTCCAACTATTTAAATAATAACTTCTTTAAATGTCAAAGAAAAAAAATACAAAGAAATCCATCTAGATGGGAAAATATTTCAACAAACGTACAACTTCATTCATGGAAGCCAGAAATATATGTTGATTTTCCATCTATAAATGATTCAACTCCAAGTTATAAAACTCAAGGAAAAGAATATTTTGAAAGCGGTTATAAGTATAGAATTATTGTTTCTAAAAATGTTGGCGTTTAAATGGCAAATCAGGTTTACACTAAGGCAAAACAGTCTCTTTTAAATGGAGAGATCAACACCAGTTTATTTAATTACAAACTACTTTTTGTTAATACGGATCTTTATACTGTTAATATTAATACTGACCAGTATGTTTCAGATATACCCACTAATGCTATAAAGACAGTTTCCGACAATTTAGCCAATGTAACAAATGCTAATGGCATTTTAAATGCAGATGATATTATTGTTTATCATGATGGATCTTCGTTTAATGCAATTGTTTTGTATCAGGTTGGATCTTCAAGCAGCACCTCTAGATTAGTGTTATACATTGATGATTCAAGTAGTTTACCATTCGATGGTAGTAGTTCGCCTATTGTTATTACTATATTTTGGAGTGATACAATAAACAAGATTTTGTCTTTGTGAGGAAAAAATGGCAACACAATATCCACTTGGATTAGATAATTTAATCAATCCAACTTCAACAGACAGATTAGATTCTGCTACTGTTCCCCATCATACTCAACACCAAAACGTCAACGATGCTATTGAAGCAATCCAAACAGTTATTGGTGTAGTTCCAGCTGGTTCTCATTTAACTGTAAAAGATCGAATAATAGCAGCAGAAACAAATATTTCAACTCAATCAGTTTTAAATGGTCTTACAGACGTTACTATCAATTCGGTAGCTACAGGTCAGGTTTTGCGTTACAACGGTTCAGAATGGGTAAACTACGCTGAGTCAAATCTTGTCGATGGAGGAAATTTTTAAATGGCTAATACTCTAAGAATTAAAAGAAGGTCTTCATCTGGCGCAGTTGGTGCGCCATCAGGTTTAGAAAACGCAGAATTAGCTTTCAATGAAGCCGATAATACTCTCTATTATGGAACTGGCACTAGTGGAGCCAACGGGTCTGCAACAAGTGTCATAGCAATCGGTGGATACGGTGCTTATACAACTCTTGGGACAGTACAAACTATAACTGGGAACAAAACATTTTCGGGTACTGTTGTTGTTCCAACGCCATCTGCCAGTACGCACGCAGCAACAAAAGCATATGTAGATAGTGTTACTGGTGCGTTGGCTACGTCATTTAGCGTAGCTGGAAATTCTGGATCTGCTCAAACAATAACATCAGGAACAGATACTCTTAGTATTTTGGGCGGTGTAGGGTTAAGCTCAGCTGCAACATCAGATACTATTACTCTCAATATTAATAACACTGCAGTCACCAATGGTTCTTATGGCGCCGCAAATAGCGTTGGAACATTTACGGTTGACCCTCAAGGTCGTTTGACAGCAGCAACCAATGTAGCAATCTCAATTACCGCTTCACAAGTTAGCGATAGGGCAACAAATCTTGTAACTGGGTTGACGGGAACAGCAAATGAAATTACAGTTTCTAACTCTGGAGTTGGTGCCGTAACATTAAGTTTACCATCAAACGTAAACGTTGCTAATAATTTAGTTGTTGGCGGAAACTTAACTGTCAATGGAACACTTACTGCAATTAATTCAACCACACTTACTGTTGATGATAAAAATATTGAATTAGCTAGCACAGATTCTCCTACGGACGCATCAGCAGATGGGGCAGGTTTAACTGTCAAGGGTGCTACTGATAAAACTTGGAATTGGGTTAATGCTACAGATGCATGGACAGCTTCCGAGCATATAGACATCGCTAACGGTAAATCATATATTATTGACGGTGTAACTGTGCTTTCAAGCACTACTCTTGGTTCGGGTATAGTTAACTCTTCACTCGCAGCATTAGGCACTGTTGTTACGGGAACGTGGAATGCAGGGACTATAGCAATTGCTTATGGTGGAACTGGAGCAACAACTGCTTCAGGAGCAAGGACAAATCTTGGATTAGCAATAGGCACTGATGTCCAGGCATACGATTCGGAATTAGCAGCTTTATCTGGTCTTACTTCGGCAGCAGATAAACTTCCATATTTTACTGGTGCAAGCACAGCAGCGTTAGCGGATTTCACAAATTTTGGCAGAAGCTTGATTGCAGGCATCGATGCTGCAAACACAAGAGTAACTCTTGGCTTAGGAACAATTTCGGTTCAGAGCGCTGCAAATGTTGCGATAACTGGTGGCTCAATAACCAATTTGTCGACATTTGATGGTGTCGTGATTGATGCTGGAACATTTTAATTTCTAAATAATAGAAAGGTTTTTCGGTGGGCTTACCAAGCATTTCGCAAGGCCAAATAGCTATTGACCCAGTTAATAGAATTTTTTATTATCTCGATAGTGATGGAAACTTAGTTAATTCTTCTTTAAATCTTCTTCAACAATCTAATACTTCTATCACTACAGAAGAAAATTTAACGGTAAATAATATTACAGTTCTTGGAAGTACAACATCCATAGAGTCAACTGTAACGACATTAAAAGATCCTATTATTACCTTAGGTGGATCAAGCGCACCAACTCTAGACGATAACAAAGATCGTGGAGTTGAATTCATGTGGCATAACGGCACATCGTCAAAGAAAGGTTTTTTTGGATTTGATGATTCTACCGGAAAATTTACTTTTATACCAGACGCAACTAATTCTTCTGAAGTTTTTTCTGGATCTATTGGAGAAATAAACGCAAACATAACTTGGGATAACGTTATCGGTAAACCAACTTTTGTTAATTCCTTAACCGGAACTTCTAATGAAGTAAATGTTACATCAACTACAGGCGCAATAATCATCAGTCTACCATCAACTGCTGCAATTAATATTAGTGGCACAGCAGTAGGTTGGACTACTCCTAGGAAAATAACATTGTCAGGAGATTTAGGGGGCAATGTATTTATTGATGGAGGAAGTAACGTAACTCTATCTGCAAGCATTGTTGCCAATTCAGTAACTCTCGGAACAGATACCACTGGAGATTATGTTGCGAATTTAACGTCGGGTACTGGCATCACAATAGTGAGTGGATCTGGCGAACAATCTCAACCGATTATATCGGTCACTAACAATATTTACGATGCATTTGGAGCAGCTGCAGTGGCAGAGTCTAATGCAGCAACAGACGCATCAACGAAAGCTGGTACCGCGTACAGTAACGCTGTAACTTATACCAATACCGGATTGTCTCTTAAGGCAAACATTGCTTCACCGACTTTTACTGGAACGGTCACTACTCCAATACTAGTTATAGATACCGTAGAGGTCGATACAACAGGTGCGATTACTGGTCAAGTTCTTAGATATAATGGAACAAAGTTTGAACCCGCTACGGAATCTGGTCCTGCTGGTCCTGCTGGTCCTGCTGGTCCTGCAACAACGGATGCAAGTTTATTAATTTCTGGCATTTTACCAGACGCACGATTGTCTGCGGAGATAGCAAGAATTTCTTCGCCAACTTTCACTGGCACCGTTTCAGGCATTACGGCAACGATGGTTGGTCTTGGCTTAGTTGACAATACTTCTGACACGGCTAAACCAGTTTCCGCTGCACAGCAAACTGCAATT
>Ga0049085_10000151_pt1 | contig 29855 bp, 27 predicted proteins | sample GreLakmeSU08MSRF_FD_66721 | JGI IMG/M metagenome (GOLD analysis project Ga0049085, IMG submission 66721) | Freshwater lentic microbial communities from great Laurentian Lakes, MI, USA - Great Lakes metaG SU08MSRF | ecosystem: Environmental > Aquatic > Freshwater > Lake | place: Great Lakes... | reverse complement strand
ATTAAAATCAGGCTACTAACAACTACTGCCAGTACAGGACGACGAATAAATAGATCAGTCCAATTCATCGTGCTAGCCCGCGGCATAAATAAAAATTACAAAATGCATTCATCAACACTAATTTTCCTGGGGCTTCGGATTGGGAGAGTTAGCTGGGCTTACTTTATTATTAATAATTAATGGCGTACCATTCTTTAATTTCAATTGCCCACTAGTAACTACTGTGGCACCTTCATCGACTCCCTTCACAATTGCTACCTGATCGCCGCGAGTCGAGCCAGTAGTGACAAAAACTTGCTGCGCCTCAATAACCGCTTGGCCATCCTTACCAATTCGATCGGTTTTCTTAGCAATAAACACAGTTGATCCATAGGGGTTATAGGTCACTGCCGTTAAGGGTAAAGTGAGATACTTTACTTTCTCGCCTAAATTAATATTTAAATTAGCAAACATACCTGGTAAGATTTTTTTATCTGGGTTAGCGAGTAAAGCCTCAATTTGAATATTGCGCGTATTTAAATCAACCCTCGGGCTGATCGCCGTAATTTTCCCCGCAAATAATGCGCCCTTATAGGCATCAGTCGAAAGCTCAATAGTTTGACCAACTTCGATAGACCCAGCTGCACTTTGCGGTAATGTGAAGTCAACAAAAATAGGGTCAATAGTTTGCAAAGTAAGTAGCTTTTCGCTTGCGCCAACATATTGCCCTGGGTTTAACGTCACAATACCCACGCGACCGCTAAATGGCGCTTTTAAATTCTTTTTGACGATTAACGCCTCTTGTTGCTCAACTAGCGCACGTTTCGATTTAGCATCAGTTGCGCTAGTATCAAAAATATTTTTACTAATCGCCTGAATTGCCAATTGCTGTTTGTCGCGCTCATTAATCACTTTGGCCAATTCAGCTTGTGCTTTTAAGGAATGAAGTTGCGCCACCTCAGCGGCATCGACTAGTTTAATTAATAAGGTTCCCTCTTTAACATCCATACCAGACTTCACGGTAACCAATTGCACTAAGCCCTCTACTCCTGTGCTTAATTCAACCCCACGATACGCGCGAATATTGCCTACACTACTAAGCTTGGGCTGCCATTCTTCTGGTTTAATGATCGTCGTTGATACATAAGCAGGCGGCAATCCAGCGCTTGAAATAAAGTACTTAATTAACATTGTTTTAGCTTGATTAAAGGTAAAAATTAAGCCTAATAATAAAAAAACACCTGCTAACATTAGCGTCATGCGGCGGCGCATTTCTGTCATCGCCATTAATTTTGCGTACATACGCGTATTTTTAAAACGCTGGTAAGGGCGTATTTTTTGCTCAATGCGCTTATATAAGTGTTTAGTTTTCTCCCAGAAGATGCAAAGCTTTTCGCGCACTCGCCAAGACCTCAGTAGCTTGAGCACTTTATTCTTAATGGCATCAACAATCTTCATTATTTAACAATCTGCTTAGTATTTAAATTGGGTTCGTCAGCTGAGGCAATTGCTGAAGTGGTGGTAGTCGAGGTAAGGTTTGAAGCAGGAATTAAATTGATTGCGGTTTTTGATAAGCCTTCGTCTTTAGCTTCTTGACTACTAGCAATTTTTTTAGCTTGATAAGCTGGCCCAGTTCGATTCCACCAGCCTCCACCCAATGCGGTAAATAGAGCGGCAGTATCTGCAAATCGTAATGCCTGCGCTTGTAATGAGCGAATCTTGGAATTTTGATATTGCGTTTGGTAATACAAAACCTGTAGATAACTCGCAGTACCAAGACGATATTGTTCTTGAACTAAATAAAGGGTTTCTTTGGCATAGCGCTCGGTATCGGTAGCTGCGGTTAAGGCCTTGGCATCGGCATCTAAGGCTTGTAGTGCATCGGCCACCTGCTGAAATGCAGTGATCACTGCAGCCTGATATTGAAAGACTGCTTGCTCATAATTGGCCATTGCTCCGCGGCGTTGCGCTAACAATTGCCCGCCTTGAAATAAGGGCTGAAATAATCCTCCAGCGATTGACCAAAGTACTGCAGTGGGCCCAAATAAAGCCCCCGTAGTTAGTGCTGCGCTTCCTTCAGCGCCGCTTAAAGTAATTTGCGGCAATAAATTAGCCGTGGCCACTCCAACCAAGGCATTGGTTGATTTCATTACGGCCTCAGCAGTCAAAATATCGGGACGTTGGCGAACTAAGCTTGAAGGTAAAGAAAGGGGTAACTGATCAGGCAAGTGCAAATCAGTTAAATTAAAACCATTGATAGTCGCACTACCCGGAAATTCGCCAGTTAAAGCAGCAAGTTGATTGCGTGCAAAAGCAACATTTTTTTCATAAACTAGCAATTCTGCCTGCGAGCTTGCCACTAAAGCTAGTTGAGAAGTAAGGTCTACTTTAGATACCGTACCAATCTGTAGTTGCTGCTTAATAATATTAGCAAAATCGGTTTGTGCTCCTAGAATTTCCTTAGTGGCTTGATATGCAGCTCGCAGTTGCGCTTCTCGCACTGCAGAAGTAACTAAGTTTGACGTTAAGTTTAGATATGCGCCTTCGAGCTGATATTGGCTAATCTCTGCTTGGGCGCGAGCATTTTCCACTGTTCTACGCGCCCGCCCAAAAAAGTCGGGCACATAACTTACGTTCACGGTAGTGTTGTACAGACTATAAATAGGGTCCCCATGAGGTAATCCGTAAACGGCATAGGGTAATTGTTCGCGAGTGGCGCTCGCATTACCGCCAATTTTAGGAAAATACTGGCCGCCAATTTGGGCACTGACATTCTCTTGCGCTGCTCGTAATGCCGCATCAGCTGCAGCTAAATTTGGATTTTGCTCTAAGGCTTTACGAATTAATACGTCTAACTCGGGTGACTTAAATAATTCCCACCATTGTGCTGGGATGTCTTTATTTTCTACTAAAGTCTGTTCGCTGCCCCCTGGAACCTCGGGTGTCGTGGCTAATTTAGTGGGAATGGGTTTTTCAGTTAAAGAGCTCACTTTAGGAGCATCTGGTTGCTTAAAGTCGGGGCCTACCGCACAAGCACCCAAAACCCCCAGGCAAAAAGTCGCCAACAACAAGCGCACCGCTCGGTACGCTTGTTGTTGGCTTATTTCAAAAAGGTGACGTAATAAATTATTCACAAAGCTTATTTAAACATAAAAGGGTATTTTTCCCTGATTCTTAAAGGGATTTTGCCTACTACTCTACCGTCACACTTTTAGCTAAATTGCGCGGCTTATCAACATCGGTACCCCGAGCACAAGCAGTATGGTAGGCCAACAATTGCAGGGGTACTACTTGCAATATTGGCGAAAGATCGCCGTAGTATTCTGGTAAGCCGATGACTTGAATGCCGTCACTACTTTTTAGCTGTGTATCACGGTCGGTAAACACATATAACATGCCCCCACGCGCTTTTACTTCCTGCATATTTGATTTTAATTTTTCTAGTAAAGCATCGTTTGGCGCAACCGTCACAACTGGCATTTTGTCAGTTACCAGCGCCAACGGACCATGCTTTAATTCGCCAGCGGGATAAGCCTCTGCATGAATATAAGAAATTTCTTTCAACTTAAGAGCACCTTCAAGCGCGATTGGATAATACAAACCACGTCCTAAAAAAAGCGCATTTTCACATCTAGCAAAAGTCTCGCTCCAAGCAATAATTTGGGGCTCTAGGGCCAAAACGGCATATAAGGCTTTAGGTAGCTGACGCAAGCGACGCAACAATCCTTTTTGCGCCTCAGTATTTAAGGCACCACTCCGCTTGGCAATTGCGGCGGCTAATAAATACAGCGCCACTAATTGCGTAGTAAAGGCCTTAGTTGAGGCTACGCCAATTTCAGTGCCCGCTTTAGTAATGAAGTGCCAAGAAGTTTCGCGTACCATTGCGCTACTAGCGACATTACAAATGGCTAAGGTAAAACGGTGTCCCAAGCTCTTGGCATGGCGTAATGCAGCCAAGGTATCAGCAGTTTCACCAGATTGCGAAACAACAATTACTAGGGTATTAGGCTGAGAAACTGTTTTACGATAGCGATACTCACTAGCAATTTCAACCTGTGTAGAAATGCCACCAAGCTCTTCAAGCCAATACTTGCCAACACAAGCTGCGTAGTAACTAGTGCCACAGGCCAAAATTAAAATTTGCTCAAACTCTAGCCACTGCTGTTGATTAGCGCCAAATAATTCAGGACCAAAATCGGTCACGTTAGCCAATGTGTCGGCAATGGCTCGAGGTTGCTCAAAAATTTCTTTCTGCATAAAATGCTGATACGGTCCTAAATCAACTGCGGCGGCTTGAGCTGGCATTGGCTTACGATCACGCGCTAAAATTGTACCTGTTTGATCTATTATTTTGATGGTGCTGCTTGTGACAATTGCAATATCACCTTCTTCCAAATAGCTGATTAATTCTGCCTTACCTGCCAGAGCCAATGCATCGGAAGCTAAAAAATTTTCATTGTTCCCAAATGCCGCTACCAAAGGCGACCCTGCTCTTGCGCCAATCAGGGTTTGTGGGTCATCCTGCGCAATTACTGCAATCGCATAAGCACCTTGTAAACGCGGCAATACGAGACGTACCGCCAAGGCTAAATTGCGCTCGTCTTGAGCGGTATAAACCTGATGAATTAAATGAGCAACCACTTCCGTATCAGTTTCAGAACTAAAAATATAGCCTGCTTGCTTTAAGTCAGCACGTAAACTTTCGTAATTTTCAATAATGCCGTTATGGACTACCGCAATTAAATTTTGCGAAATATGGGGATGTGCATTTTCGGTATCGGGCTTACCGTGTGTTGCCCAGCGAGTATGAGCAATACCAAGCGTTCCCGTAAATTGATCAGCTTGGCTAGCTAATTCGGCAACCCGCGCTGTAGTGCGTGCTCGTTCAATTGGATGCAGTGGGTTAGCTGCATTGATGAGGGCAAACCCACAAGAGTCATAACCGCGATATTCTAGGCGGCGTAAACCCTCGACGAGAGTTTTAACAACATTGTGCGTGGAGGCTGCACCGACAATACCGCACATCTATTTTTTTCCCTTGCTTGATAATTTTTTCTTAACAAGCACTTTTTTTTCTGGGCGTTGCCATGGTACTGAAACTTGTTTAGCGCGTGATATGGTCAGTTGATTTGCAGGCGCGTCTTTAGTTAAGGTAGTGCCAGCACCTAATGTTGCACCACGTCCTACTCTTACAGGCGCAACTAGCTGGGTATCAGAGCCAATAAATACATCATCCTCAATAATGGTTTGGTGTTTATTAACTCCATCATAGTTACATGTAATTGTACCCGCCCCAATGTTTACCCGCTTACCCACGACGGCATCACCTACATACGCTAAATGATTGACTTTACTATGCGAGCCCAATTGACTATTTTTAACTTCAACAAAGTTACCAATATGAACATCATTGGCTAAATTGGCGCCAGGCCGCAAACGCGCGTAGGGGCCTATGATGCAATCATCGCCAATAGTTGCCCCATCAAGATGACTAAAGGCTTGAATCTCTACTCTCATGCCCACTTGAGTATTTCTTAAAACGCAGTTAGGTCCGACCCTGACGCCTGCTGCTAAAGAAACCTCACCTTCAAATAAGCAACCAATATCAATAAAGACATCTTGACCACAAATTAATTTGCCACGCACATCAAGACGCGCAGGATCGGCCAGAGATACCCCATTACTTAATAAATTGCTAGCAATTTCTTGCTGAGCAATACGCTCTAAGGCGGCTAGTTGCGCACGATCATTAACGCCAATTGTTTCCCATGCATTGTTAGCTTGGGTAGTGCGAATCGGTACGCCATCTTTAACTGACATGGCAATTACATCAGTTAGATAGTATTCGCCCTGGGCATTACTTACACGTAAGGCCTTCAGCCAACGCTTGAGGTGCTGGCTTGGCAAAACCATTATGCCAGTATTAATTTCTTGAATTGCCTGTTGTTGTGGGCTAGCATCTTTTTCTTCAATAATGGCAACTACTTCGCCTGCCGTATTCCGCACAATACGACCATAGCCTTTGGGATCAACCATCTCTTGTGTCAATAAGGCTAAGGCTGAATCTTGCTTGGCAACGCCATCGGCTAATTTAATTAAGCGCTTTAATGTCGCCGAACTAATTAAAGGCACATCGCCATATAAAACAAGTGTTGGTTCAGCTAAGTTAAGTTTTGGTAAGGCTTGTAATAAGGCGTGCCCAGTACCCTTTTGCTGTGCCTGTTTTACAGTGCTTATATTGGTGCTGAGTTTAAAAGTAGTTGTATTTTGCTTTGCAAAATGGGCGATATATTGGCTTACTAGTGTTGCGCCATGACCAATTACTACTATTGGCTTAGTTTTTGGGCTTACCGTTAATGCGGTTTCGAGCACATATTGCAACATCGGCTTGCCAGCCAATAGTTGCATTACTTTAGGCAATGCTGAGCGCATACGCTGACCTTGTCCGGCTGCCAAAATAACAATATTCATAAGCTTGCAGTATAAGTGCCTAAGGTGACCATTGCTTCAGCAGTCACTTCTGAGGCGCTCTCATCAAATGCCCTATCTCCATCTATCTCCGGTTGAAAACCCAATAGCGCTTCAGCCGAGTCAAGGTTTTTAAAATTAAATGCTGTGCCATCAAGTAAATGTGAAGGCACAATTTGATGCAGGGCACGAAATAGACTTTCTACTCGACCAGGGTTTTTTTTCTCCCAATCGCGTAGCATTTGCTTCATTGCTCCTCGTTGTAAATTAGGCTGACTGCCGCAAAGATCACAGGGAATAATTGGAAATTGCATCACACTGGCATAACGCTCTAGTAAGCGCTCTGGCACATAGGCGAGTGGACGAATCACAATATGTTGACCGTCATCTGAACGCAATTTAGGCGGCATTGCCTTGAGTTTTCCGGCATAAAATACATTTAACAAAAAGGTTTCTAAAATATCATCACGGTGGTGTCCTAAAGCAATTTTGGTAGCGCCTAACTCACTCGCCACGCGATATAAAATTCCGCGACGTAAGCGTGAACATAAACCGCAGGTGGTCTTACCTTCTGGAATAACGCGCTTCACAATACTGTAGGTATCTTGTGACTCAATATGAAAAGGTACGACTAAGCTTGTTAAATAATTTGGCAACACTTCGGCAGGAAAGTTTGGTTGCCGCTGATCTAAGTTAACCGCAATGATGTCAAATGGAATCGGCGCACGCTCTTTGAGTTTTAGCAAAATATCAAGCATGGCATAGCTATCTTTACCACCAGAAACGCAGACCATCACTTTATCGCCCTCAGCAATCATCTTAAAATCACCAATAGCCTGCCCAACTAAACGGCACAATTTTTTTTCTAACTTATTTTCCTCGAACACAACTTTACGCGGATCCATTTGTATAAAGACCTAGCTTTAATTAATTTGTTTAATTCGAAAAATTTCAACCCCTACCGCAGCACAATCGGGATACACATCGGGCTTCGCTGTAGAAATGCGCACAGCCATTATCTTAGGGTGCTCTAGCATGGCATCTGCGATGGTATCGCATAAGGTTTCCTGCAAATGAATATGTCCTTTTTGCGTGCGCAATCGAATAGTCTCGCGCATAAAATCATAATCGACTACTTCTTCGAGGCGATCTTCTTTGGGCGTATTGATTTCGATGGGAATATATAAGTCAACATTTAAAATTACGCGCTGCTCGGCTTTTTTTTCATGATCATGGACACCAATATTGATATAAACCTCATAATCTTCCAAAAATAAACGGCGATATTCCATGAGGTTGAGTTTGGGGTGAGTAACTTGCATAAATTTGACCTACTGAGTTGTAAACATAATATCGCGCGCTGATGGGAATAAATGCTGACCCCCATCAACATAAAGGGTAGTACCAGTAATGGCCCGAGCTTCTGCTAAGAATACTGCGGCCTTACCAATATCTTCTGGATTTGAGGATCTTCCTAGAGGCGTCATTTGATGTGCCTGCGAAAAACTAGCTTGGGTTTGCTCCCCCGATGGCAAGGTAATGCCTGGGGCTAAACCAACGACACGTAATTCAGGGGCAAAATCTATGGCTAATAATTGCGTAGCCCCTTGCAGCGCATTTTTTGAAAGAGTGTAAGAAAAATAATCAGGATTTGGATTAATTAATTTTTGGTCAAGTAATTGAATTGCAGCAGGTATAAATAAACGCTGCGTCTGTTGATTCATTTTGACTTGTTTTTTTTGTTGTAAATACATTAATTGGGTTAATAATATTGGTGCCGCTAAATTTAGTTGCATGGTGCGTAAAAGAAAATCGGCTTGAAAGGGGGCTTCAAGCGTACTTGGTCGATCATAGTCAAAACTTGCGGCGCTATTTACCAAACAAGACAAGGGACCCAAAGCAGATTCGACCTTGGTAAATAACTGCCGAACTTCTACATCAAGCATTAAATCGGCTTGAAAAATACAACACTGCCGCCCAAGCGAGATAATTTCGGCTTGGGTTGCAAATGCTTCGGCTTGCGAGTGACCATAGTGCAAGGCAATATCCCAGCCCTGCTTAGCAAACTCGAGAGCAATTTCGCGCCCTAAGCGTTTAGCTGCCCCAGTAATTAATACCAGTTTACTTAGGGGTGGAATGGAAGGGTGATTACTCATACAAACTGAAATTCTCTTAGACTAGTGAGCTATGGATATTACCTTGAGCAGATCGGAAATGGAGCATAGTCAGCTACTCCAAAGCAAAATTAGGGCGCAAATTCGTCAAAATGATGGCTGGATTCCCTTTTCAAGCTATATGGATAAAGCGCTTTATGATCCTCAATATGGATATTATGGGGCCGCATTGCATAAATTTGGGCCAGCTGGCGACTTCACTACCGCTCCAGAATTAAGCCCTTTATTTGGCCAAACCATTGCCGCTTGCTTGGCGCCAGTTTTACTTGCTCTGCAGCAAGTAGGGCTACAAACCCGCATTTTAGAGTTTGGTGCAGGCAGCGGAAAACTTGCACAAGCTCTAGTGGAGCAATTGACTGTACTTGGTGTGCCATTAACGCATTATGATTTTTTAGAAATTTCTCCTGACCTTACTCATCGCCAACAAACCCGCATTCAAGCGGCCAAACATCAACAGGCTTGGCCTACCGAGTTTAAATGGTTACAAACTATACCTAATGAATATGTAGGCATCATCATCGCTAACGAAGTTTTAGATGCCTTGCCGTGTGAAGTTATTGTGCTTAAAGAAGGATGCTGGTTTTTCCAAGGTGTAGGTCTGACTGGCGATCAATTGCACTGGTCGCTTGGTGCTGAAGTAGCAAATCACTTATTGCCCGAGGCCCTGCTGCTTACTACCAATTTTCCCGCAGGGTATACCACCGAAATCCATCCGCAATCGAATGCCTGGATGAATACAATTATAAGTAGGCTGCAAACGGGTTTGGTATTGAGTTTTGATTATGGTTTTCCAGCCCACGAGTTTTATCATCCGCAACGTGAACAGGGCTCACTTATTGGTCACCATCGCCACCACACTATTGTTGATCCGTTTTATTGGCCAGGCTTATGTGATTTAACGAGCCATGTTGAATGGACTAGCATTGCTAAAACAGCAATCCAAGCTGGTGCTCAGGCAATCTATTTGAATAATCAAGCGAGTTTTTTACTAGAAGCAGGTATTGGTAATTTAGCCCTAAAAACGGCCGACCCAAATGATCCAAAACGATTTTTACCGATTTCGCAAGCTTTACAAAAATTACTATCGGAAGCCGAGATGGGCGAGCTTTTTAAAGTCTTTGCCTGTGCAAAAAATCTGCAGCGCTTTTTTCCACAAGCAATTGACTTGTCAATGTTGCCAGGGTTAGGCGGCAGAAATCGCCTTACCAACTTCCTTTAATTGTTTTTGTTGTAATAAGGTTCGATGGCTTTTAAGCGAGCCGCCTCAATGGCTAGCCTAATTTTCTCTCCGCTTGTAGGCTGTGCTGGGATAATCTGCTGGCGCGGAGTAGCGCTAGAAGTATTGATCTGGGCAATTAGCGCTGCATCAACGGCTTGGGCGGCATGTAATGCCAAGATTAAGGTCTCTGGCTGATAATTTAACTTTTGTAGCAAGTGCAAGAGCGCATGCGCACGCAAGGAATTACGCCAAACATCGGCACGATTAAACCAAGTGATTGCGTCTAGAGCATTGGTTGGATCCATTAAAATCAAAGTGCGAAGTGCTGAAAATAATATAGCGTAATCGCGAATGCGGTGTGGCATACGCACTTGCTCGGCCCATTGCGCAATTTCAGTTGCACTTAAATTGCTGAGTACGACGGCACAAACATCAGCGATCTTGTCTTCACTGTTAGAAATTAAATTAAGCTCAATGGCCAATGTTTTTATTGCCTGAGTGTCTCTTAATCGTTGCTCTGTACCGCTTGCAAGAAGTTCTGCTGCAGCTTTAGTGAGCTGTAATACTTCGAGCATCCGTAACGGCTGCTGAGCGATAAAGCCACGGGCTAGCTCTTGCCAAACGCGTTCAGCTGATAAATTACTCAGCTCGCCGCTACCTACAATTTCTTGTGCGGCTAGCACGGTTTCTGGCGCTATTGCAAAACTAGGTAAAGCCGCTGCAAAACGGGCTAATCGTAACAAACGTAAAGGGTCTTCGGCAAATGCAACAGAAACGTGGCGCAACACCTTATTGGCTAAGTCGGCTTGTCCACCAAAGGGGTCAATGATTGGGCCACTTAACTGCCCAGTGTTATCTAGTGCTTGCGCCATGGCATTGATAGTTAAGTCTCGCCGCTCTAGGTCTTCCTCAAGAGTAACGTTTGGCGCAGTATGAAATACAAACCCCTGATAGCCTTTACCTATTTTGCGCTCGGTACGGGCTAGCGCATATTCAGCTTGCGTGGTTGGGTGCAGAAATACTGGAAATTCATTACCTACTGGCCGATACCCCAGCGCAATCATTTCAGCGGGGCTAGAGCCAACCACGACATAATCAACATCATGCACTGCCAAGCCCAATAAATTATCGCGGATAGCTCCGCCAACAGCATATATTTTCAAGCGAGCATACTTTCTAAACGTTTTCGCGCAAGTCCAAAATCTAAGGTCAGTGCATCACGCCCTTGGTTTGGCAACACATTAGGCAAGCTCATTGAAGCAATATTGTCTCGTGACATCAGGGTGGGGCCCGGACCATACTCAAAAGCCAAAGCCTGAAGATAGCCAATTGCCGCGGGCAAGGGAACAATCCAACCCGGCTTATTTGCTTTGCGTGCTGCAAAACGGACTAGATCAGCCATCGAGAAGATTTCGGGACCAACTAAATCATAGACTTGATGAATGGTCTGCACGCGCTGCAAAGATTGACTAAAGGCACTAGCTACATCATCTACGCTAACCGGCTGAAATAAAGCATCGGCATGGGCCAATGGTATTACTGGGGAAATTGATGTGAGCTTAACAAATAAATTAATAAATTGATCTTCTGCTCCAAAAATAACTGACGGTCTAAATATGGTCCAATCTAAATTACTTTCTTTCACTAATTTTTCGCCGTCGCCCTTACTGCGTTGATACATCGAGGGACCTGCTGAGTCTGCGCCAAGCGCACTCATATGCAAATAACGTTTTAATTTTAAGGCCTGCATAGCGGCAATAATATGGCGTGGCAAATCGACATGAGCCTGTTTGAAAAGCTTGCCATAGGGCTGGGCGGGCCGATCATGCAACATGCCAATTAGATTAATCACAGCGCCTTGTTCAGCGAGTTGGGAACAAAGCTCCTGTATTACTTGAGCTTGATTGACGTCCGCTTCTTGGAGATGAACATTGGGCAACAGGCGCAGATCGCGCGCAGCTGCCAAGTGACGGGTTGGCAATAGGACTGAATAGCCCGCTGTTTGTAATTTGCGAGCCAGCACGCGCCCTACAAAACCATTACCGCCTATTAATAAAATTTGATATTTCATGGTAACTCGCTTTGATTGACGGCTTTAGGGGTAATAACTCCAAGCCGTTGTTTGAGAGATGGTGTCTGTCCTGAAATTACCGTGGTGTAGTAGGTAGCATTTGCTAGTACATTTTTAACATAGGTACGAGTTTCATTAAATGGAATCGTTTCAATAAAAATTGCCCCCTCAACTGGTCGCTCTAACTTTTCTCGCCATTGTTTTGGCCTTGAAGGGCCGGCATTATAGGCGGCTGAAGCCAATACCCAAGAGCCATCGAGGTCTAGCAAAACCATATTTAAATAATTACTTCCCAAGATCATATTAGTATTGGAGTCTTTTAATTGTTCGGTGGTAAATGAATTCATACCGATTTTTTTTGCTACATACTTGGCCGTAGCTGGCATCACCTGCATCAGCCCCGATGCACCTGCTGAGGATGCAGCATTAATGATAAAACGTGATTCCTGACGTATCAGACCATAAGCCCAGGCTAAATTTAAATTAATTTCGCGAGCAATTGGGGTTAGCTCATCTCGAAACGGCATGGGGTAGCGCAAACTCAAATCATGATCTATCTTCGTTCGGTCTGCAGAACTAACAACCCGGTCATAAAGGTGAATCCTTTTTGCGTACTCTGCAGCCGCTAGCAATTGCTTGTCGGTCATGCCGCGCAACTCCCAGTTCCACTCACGATTGCCCTCAAAACGTAAATTCATTGCATAAAGGCGAGCCCCCCGACTAAATCCCCGGCGCTCTGATATGGCCTTAATATCTTGTTCAGCAATCTTAGAATGAACGGTGGCACTATGCGTCCCTTTACCCAGCTCTTCACGCGCTAGTTGTCCATAGAAATTAAATTGATCCTGAATGGCTTCAAATTGCTCGCGCGCGCGTTGCTCAATTTTAGCGTCGTGCACTGCAGTCGCCTTCAGTGCACGACCATACCAATAGGTCCAAGCTGGATCACGCTGACGTACTGCTGGGTTCATGCCTTCAATTGCCTCTTTAACCAATATCCAGTCTTGCGCGCGTAGTGCTGCGCGTACTTTCCATTCTTGCGATTCAGTTGAAAGTAATTCGTTAAAACCTAAACTTTGTTGTTCACGGTAAGCATCATCTGCTTTAGGGTCTAATTTTTTAGCTAAAAATTGACCGATAATTCCCCAAGCCACAGCTTGATTTTCTTTATTTAAGCGGGTGCTGTTTTGTGAAAAATCGTTAAATGTTTTACGTGGATCTTTGTTAGCGCTCTTCACTATCTCAGTAATTGGGTCTTCTCCGCCTATCCGCCTAGACATCGTGTCATAGCCGATTTCTGCAGCTGCTCGCCCAATTGCCTTTGCTTCACTAACACTTAGGCCATTTGCTTGAACCAAAAGTGGCACTAATTCTTGGCAGCCCTGCCCAAAATAACGTGGATCAATTAAAACTGCTTTTGCCTCAGTGCCAATCTTCACGGCGCTTTCACCCTTTGCTAAGCGAGATTGCAGTGCATAACATTTCACCGCAGTATCGTCATCGAGGACAAACTTAGCATACTCGGCATCAAAATTAATCCAGTCTTTTCTGCGCCCTAAAACTAATAACCAATCATTACGCATCCGATCTGCAATGGCAGTCCCCTGATACTGATTGAGAAATACGCTGACTAGACCATCTGCTGAGGTATCGCTGCGTGCGCTACCGCCACTATCAAAGAGCTGCGGCTTAATCCTAAAATAAGTCACATAGTCGTCAAAGTCATAATTTACTAAGCTGCTTGCCAATTGTTGAGCGCGAAAGACATCATTGCGTTTCGCTGCTTCACGTAATTCGATAAATTCTTTGTCAGCGGGACTAAGCTCGCCAGAATTTATTTTGCTCGCATACGATTGAGGTAATTTAGGCTTTTTAGTAACGGCGTGTGCCGTTGAAAAAATAAATAGGGTTACTAATAAAAATCCTGCCACGATAGCCCATGTCAGTTTTTTGGTGAAATTTTGCGCTTGTTTTAGCTGACTATATTGCTGCATGGTAAATTAACTTTCTATTCTTTCAACATAATACTGTTTACTATGCCTATCGATCCCTTTCAACAACTACGAAAAGATTTACTCGCTCAGCGTATTACCTTTGCGCGCTCTAAGCAATATATTGATATTAAGGATAGGCTGATTTCAGCACTAAATCAATTTCTACAGGGCCCAGGGGCGGCAATTGAATCGATTGCTCTTTATAGCCCCATTCGCAATGAGGTCGATTTTCGCCCCACCTTAATACATTGGGCGCAACAGGCAAAGTCAAGAAAGCTGGCTTTGCCTTTAGGGCTAGCAAATAAACAACTTGATTTTTACGAATGGCAAAGCGGGGACGCATTAATTAAAAATAATTTTGGCATTCTCGAGCCCGATCCACATAACTTAAGTCGGCCCAAATTAGATCCCGATTGTATTTTGCTTCCAGTGGTAGGATGGTCAAAATCGACAGAAAATGGTCTTGAGCGTTACTGGCGCCTAGGTTATGGTGGCGGATTTTTTGACCGCACCCTACTCGCCCTGCAAAACAGCAAACCGAATACTATGAATATTGGAGTTGGCTTTGATTGGCAAGAGCTAGAACCCATTCAATGGACACGTCAGCCGCATGATCAAGCCTTAACGGTCTTGCTCACAGAGTCGGGGGTACACCAGTAATTACTTGGGGCACCTTGACCCGAGTGACGTAGCTCGGGCAAAAACCACTACTGCTTTTCGGTCAGATCTAAATTTTTGGCAATAGCCAAAATTGCATTTGCTTGATTTAAGGCATAAAAATGTAAGCCAGGTGCTCCAGCAACAAGCAATTGATCGCATAGATCGGTAATGACTTCTTCACCAAAAGCGCGAATTGACGCTACATCATCACCATAAGATAAGAGTCGTAGTCGAACCCAGCGGGGCATTTCTGCGCCGCACGCATCTGAAAAACGAATTAACTGACTACTATTGGTAATTGGCATGATGCCAGCAATAATGGGCTGTGTTACGCCCAGTGCGAGTGCCTCATCAACAAAACGAAAATAGGCATCGCTATTAAAAAAATATTGGGTTACTGCTGAGTTTGCTCCCGCTTTCATTTTTTGCGCAAAGAAAGTGACATCAGTTGCTGGTGAGCGTGCCTGGGGATGCATTTCGGGATAGGCTGCTACATCAATATGAAACCAATCGCCAGTCTCAGCACGAATAAATTCTACTAATTCATTAGCATGATGAAATTCGCCATACTGTCCCATTCCCGATGGTAAGTCGCCACGTAAAGCCACGATACGCCGAATACCTAATGCACGGTATTGCGCCAACATTACTTTGACGTTTTCTTTTGAGCTACCCACACAAGATAGATGGGGTGCAACAGCTTGTCCGGCAGCGTGAATTTCACTCACCACTTTTAAGGTGCCGGCTTGCGTCGAACCACCAGCACCAAAAGTCACAGAATAAAAAGCGGGGTTAAGCTCGGCCGTTAAACGCTCGCGTACAAGGAGTAGCTTTTCCTCGCCCTCGTTTGTTTTTGGCGGAAAAAACTCGACGCTCAGTTCCATGATCTTGGCCTGTTTTTCAAATTGAAAAGAATTACTGACTTAATAACGGTAGTTTTCAGGCTTGTAAGGGCCTTCTTTACTCACGCCAATATAAGTAGCTTGCTGCGCAGAAAGCTCTGTTAATTGCGCATTCAATTTTTTAAGCTGTAAGCGTGCCACCTTTTCATCGAGATGCTTTGGCAGGGTATAAACACCAATTGGATATTTCTTAGTGCCAACTGCGCCAAACAGCTCAATTTGAGCAATCACTTGGTTTGCAAACGATGAGCTCATCACATAGGAAGGATGACCAGTACCACAGCCTAAATTGACTAAACGCCCTTTGGCCAAAATAATTAATCGTTTTTCAGGCTTACCATTAGCGGCAGGGAAAATCACATGATCAACCTGCGGCTTAATTTCTTCCCACTGATATTTCTCAATTCCAGCAATATCGATTTCATTATCGAAGTGCCCAATATTACAAACAATCGCTTGGTCTTTCATTTGTTTCATATGCTCTTCGGTAATCACATGGTAATTACCCGTTGCTGAAACAAAAATATCGGCCTTGTCGGCTGCGTAATCCATGGTGACCACTCGATAACCTTCCATGGCGGCCTGTAATGCACAAATAGGATCAACTTCAGTGACCCAAACTTGTGCTGATAAAGCACGTAAGGCTTGGGCTGAGCCTTTACCTACATCGCCATAGCCGCATACCACTGCCACCTTGCCGGCAATCATCACGTCGGTAGCGCGCTTAATGGCATCTACTAAGGATTCACGGCAGCCATATAAATTATCGAATTTACTTTTGGTAACAGAATCGTTCACATTAATCGCTGGAAAGCGTAAATCGCCTTTAGCAAACATTTGATACAAGCGATGCACCCCAGTTGTTGTTTCTTCCGTAACGCCTTCAACTTTGGCTAAACGGGTTGAATACCAGCTAGGGTCAATCGCCAGTTTATGCTTAATGGCCGCAAATAAAATGGTCTCTTCTTCGCTAGTGGGGTGGTTTAATACGGCCTGATCTTTTGCGGCCTTAGCGCCAAGATGTAAAAGTAAAGTGGCGTCACCGCCATCATCGAGAATCATATTAGTGAAGCCGCCATCGGCCCATTCAAAAATACGATGGGTGTAATCCCAGTACTGCTCAAGTGATTCGCCCTTAATAGCAAATACAGGGGTGCCATTAGCAGCAATTGCGGCCGCAGCATGGTCTTGGGTTGAAAATATATTGCATGAAGCCCACTGCACTTCGGCGCCCAGGGCCTCTAAGGTCTCAATCAGTACAGCAGTTTGAATTGTCATGTGCAAAGAACCGGTAATACGGGCTCCACGCAGTGGTTGGCCAGCAGCAAATTCGTTGCGAATTGCAATTAAGCCAGGCATTTCAGTTTCGGCAATGGCGATTTCTTTGCGGCCAAAACCAGCTAAAGAAATATCGGCAATGGCGCAACGAGTAGCGACAAAATCATTTAAATTAAAATCTGAAACGGTGTTCATTATTGCTCCAGCCAAATAGAGATCAATGCTGGGGCAAGTAAACTCGCCAACCATTGACCACGGGTTAGCGAGCGCAGTTGCAAAAGTAGACTGGGTCTACCCTCTTCAAGCCTGGGGTGTCAATTTAACTTGGCCCTTGCAACGCTCCTTGAAGATCAGCCTAAATTGTAATCACTTTTATAAATTTCTGCAAAGCCACAGCTAATATGGCTTAAAAGCCTTATTAGGCAAGGACTTGGTGTAAAACTTAGATTCCAGCAGCAGCTTTTAAAGCAGCAGCTTTATCACGTTGCTCCCAAGTAAAGTCGGGCTCTTCGCGGCCAAAGTGGCCATAGGCAGCAGTTTTACGATAAATTGGTCGCAATAAATTGAGCATTTTGACAATCCCTTTAGGGCGTAAATCAAAATGCTCGGCCACCAGTTGCGCAATTTTTTCGTCCGAGATTTTTCCAGTGCCATAAGTGCTCACCATCACCGAGGTTGGATGCGCGACCCCAATCGCATAAGAAATTTGAATTAAGCAACGGGTTGCTAAACCAGCAGCAACAATGTTTTTTGCCACGTAACGCCCTGCATATGCTGCTGAACGATCGACCTTAGAAGGATCCTTGCCCGAAAAAGCGCCGCCGCCATGCGGTGCTGAGCCCCCATAAGTATCAACAATAATTTTCCGACCTGTTAGACCGCAATCTCCCTGTGGGCCGCCAATCACAAAACGGCCCGTAGGATTGACCAAATACTTAATCGCACCTTTAATTAAATGCTTAGGCAGTACGGGCTTAATAATTTCTTCAATCACGCCTTCACGCAAGCGCTCTAAAGAAATGTCTTCGGCGTGCTGTGTTGAGAGCACTACGGTATCGATAGAGTCTGGCTTGCCATCGACGTAACGCAAAGTGACTTGCGATTTAGCATCGGGGCGCAACCAATTTAAACGGCCATCGCGTCTTAATTGCGATTGGCGCTCCACTAAACGATGGGCCAAATGAATTGGCATTGGCATTAGCTCAGGAGTTTCATCGCAGGCATAACCAAACATTAAGCCTTGATCACCGGCGCCTTGATCTAGGCCATCATCAGCCGCATGATTAACACCCTGAGCAATATCGGGACTTTGTTTATCGTAGGCAACTAATACAGCGCAGCCCTTGTAATCAATGCCATATTCAGTATTGTCATAACCAATTTCACGCAAGGTATTCCGTGCCACTTGAATATAATCGACATTCGCATGAGTAGTAATTTCACCCGCTAGAACCACTAGCCCAGTATTGCAAAGTGTTTCTGCAGCAACCCGAGCCGTAGGATCTTGCGTCAAGATAGCATCTAAGATCGCATCGGAAATTTGATCAGATACTTTATCGGGGTGACCTTCAGTAACCGACTCTGAAGTAAAGAAGTATTCATTTGCCATTGCTTTTTCCTTTTAAAATTAACACGACCAAGCTGACAACAGACGTGCCGGAAATACAACGGCGACGCTTTAGCAGTATTTTTTTAATCGCCCCGCAAGTTGTCTTAACTCGGCGATAAAGTGATTTTAGCTGAAAAAGGCGATTCGGGATAGGCCGAATTCTGAGGTGCTTGATAAGCCAAAATTTGAGTTAATTGCCACTTTATGAATATCATGGTCACATGATCTCGCATTTGCTTAACCTTGTGCTGCGTATTGTTGCTGCCCTGCCCTTGGCAGTCACCCAATGTTTTGGCGGTTTTCTCGGTTACCTTGCTTACCTTGTCTCTTCCAAATACCGTGTGCTCTTTAGGACCAATTATGCGCATGCATTACATACCAAGCAGCTAAAGCCCCAATATCTAAAAGCCATTCCAGGCTCAGGGATGTTGCTATCTGACAGTCTGTGGATATGGCATAACCCCGAAAAAGCACTCGCACTTGCCGAGGTTACTAACTGGGACTTAGTGGCAGAGGCAATTGATGAGGGTCATGGCCTCATCATGCTCTGTCCCCATTTAGGGGGTTTTGAAATTATTCCGCGCATTTTGGCGAACCATTTTCCTGCCACCATTTTGTATCGACCGGCTCGCCAAAAGTGGTTAAATACTGTGATCGAATCGTGGCGAGCCTATCCTAATATGCATTTTGTACCAACCAATCTTCATGGCGTCCGGCAAATGGTACGGGCACTAAGTCGGGGTGAAGCTATTGGAATTTTGCCAGACCAGGTTCCCAGTGGAGGAGAAGGGGTATGGGTGCCTTTTTTTGGACGCTATGCATACACTACTACCTTACCCCCTCGACTCGCGGGCAGAAAACACATTCCCGTAGTGTTATTTTCAGCGCAACGTAAAGGTCTTGGGCAGGGCTGGTTAATTCATGCCGAGCGCTTGCCGGCTTTTGCTGAAAATACCTCTGTCGCTGCAACTGAATTAAACCTCGCCTTAGAAAAAATTATTTTGCGTGCACCTAATCAATATATTTGGGCCTACAACCGCTTCAAGCACCCTAGTGGCGCAGAACTGCCCCCAACTCAGTAAAAAAATTTCATCATGCATTGGCTACAAACTACACTTCATTTTTTGGTACTTGGTCTTTTGCGTTTTTTTTCTGTTATGCCTTATGCACTCACGGTACATACTGGCTATGCACTTGGATCGCTGGCAGCGCGCCTACCGAGCGAAAGAAAGCGCGTGGTTAAAACCAATTTGCGCTTATGCTTTCCACAACTTTCACCTACTGAAATTGATACCTTAGCTTTAGCCCATTGGCGCCTCTTGGGAAGAAGCGTGGTTGAGAGAAGTCGTATTTGGATGGGCAGTCCCAAACAAATATCGGCGATGGTGGATATTAAAGCAAAGATTCAATTGGGAGATCGAAAACCCCGCTTATTAATCACCCCGCACTTTGTTGGCATTGAGGGTGGCATCTTAGCGCTCTCCGTGCTGGCGCTTGACCAAGATCTACCAAAAGGGACTGGCTTATATCAAAATATGAAAAATCCTTTTTTTAATCAAAAAATTATTCAATGGCGCGAGCGCTTTGGTGGCAGATCGATTGCTCGCCAAAACCGCTTACGTGATTTATTGCGTGAAATTCGCGCTGGTAATTTTGTTTTTATTGCGCCTGATATTGACCTGGGCCCTAAAGATAGTGTATTTGTGCCCTTCTTTGGAATACCAACGAATACAGTTACCTCGGTATCACGCTTAGCAAAAATGGCTGGCGCTGAAGTTTGCTTAATGGTTACGGCACTAAAGTCAGACCAAAGTGGCTATATTTGTTTTATAAGCAAGCCTATTGAAGGCTTTCCTAGCGATGACCCCGTTGCCGATACTGCGCGCCTCAATCGCCTCTATGAACAGGAGATTATCAAAAATCCCGCTGAATACTACTGGATTCATAAACGCTTTAAACATCGTCCTCATGGCGAGCCTGGTTTATATTCAAGTAAATGACAACGCAATCGCCACAAAAAATTCGCTTTACTAAAATGCATGGTGCCGGCAACGACTTTATTGTGCTGAACGGTATCACCAATGACTTGGGTGCCGTAACAAAAGAGCAATGGCGTAAATTAGCCCATCGCCAACTTGGCGTGGGCGCAGATCAAATCTTAATTGTTGAAAAAGCGACTCGACCCGATGCTGATTTTCGCTACCGAATTTTTAATGCCGATGGTGGTGAGGTTGAGCAATGCGGCAATGGTTCGCGCTGTTTTGTCCGCTACATTCACGAGCAAGGGCTTTCTGCTAAAAATCCGCTCCGTGTCGAAGTAGCGCATACCGTCATCACGCTTGAAGCGCTTGCCGATGGGCAGGTTAAAGTCAATATGGGCGCACCCATCTTTGAACCCCAACTAATTCCGTTTGATCCAACGGGGCTCCCAACCAAATTAGAGCTTCATGAAACCCTTTATGCCTTACCCATTAGCCGTAATGCCGGCGCACATGCCGATTGGATCGCTGCCATATCGATGGGCAACCCTCATGCAATTCAAGTTGTAGACGATGTTGATAGCGCCCCTGTTGGCATAGAAGGTGTGCAGATTGAGGCAAATTCGGCTTTTCCTCAGCGGGTCAATGCTGGCTACATGCAAATTCTGCATGAACATGCCATTCGCTTACGGGTGTACGAACGTGGCGCTGGCGAAACCTTAGCCTGTGGTACTGGAGCCTGTGCAGCAGTGGTTTCCGGCATTCGCCGTGGGTTATTACTAAGCCCAGTACGGGTTGAAACTCGGGGCGGGATTTTAGAAATTGTCTGGCCAGGCATGCTTGATGGTCAGCCCCAAACGGTTGAGATGTATGGGCCGGCAATGACTGTTTTTGAAGGTGAAACTAGCCTCTAAAGCTGCTTGCTAAGTATCAATTCCGTACTTTAATCGATACGCTTTTACTGCTGGCAAATACTGCGTTAATTCTGCGTCGGCTGAAGCGGTTAAAAATGTCATCACATCATTTAGGCTGGCAATTGCAACTACCGGCATGCCAAATTCTTGCGAGACGCTTTGTACCGCGGAGTAGACCCCTATATCCAGCGCAGTGCCTGACTTTTCCATGCGATCGAGGGCGATTAATACGGCCGCTGGCTCGCCCCCCGCAGCACGAATTAAATTCACTGATTCGCGTACCGAAGTACCAGCAGAAATAACATCATCCACAATCACTACCCGCCCTTGAATTGGGGCTCCGACCATAGTGCCACCCTCGCCATGATCTTTGACTTCTTTGCGGTTATAGGCAAAGGCGGTTTGATGCCCCTGCTCGGCTAAAGCAATGGCCGTTGCCGCTGCCAAGGTAATACCCTTATAAGCTGGCCCATAGAGCATCTCAAACTGAATGCCTGATGCCAATAAGGCCCTAGCATAATATCGACCCAAAGCGCCTAATAAAACGCCGCTACTAAATCCTCCGGCATTAAAGAAATAAGGTGATAAGCGACCCGCTTTCGTTTTAAACTCGCCAAACGCTAAGACACGTGCTTCGAGCGCAAAGCGAATAAAGTCGTGTTGATAATTTTGTACTTGATTATTTTTTGGGTTCATAAGCCTCTATGTTACGCATCATTTCTGCCAATCTCAATGGCATTCGTTCTGCTGTCAAAAAAGGCTTTTTGCAGTGGATGCAAAATCAGGCACCTGATTTTGTCTGCCTGCAAGAGCTTAAAGCCCAGCGCGATGATCTTGATGAGGCAATTTTGAACCCAACTGGTCTGACTGGCTATTTTCATCATGCCGAAAAGAAAGGTTATAGCGGTTGTGGCATTTACTCTAGGCATCAACCCCAAGAAGTGCTTTATGGTTATGGCAATGCCGAATTTGATGCCGAAGGTCGTTATGTGGAAGTGCGCTTAAAGAATTTATCCATTATTTCTGTTTACATGCCATCTGGCTCTAGCTCACCTGAGCGACAAGCTGCGAAATTCCGTTATTTAAAATCATTTCTACCGCACCTGCTGCAATTAAAAAAATCGGGACGCGAAATTATTCTCTGTGGTGATGTGAATATTGCCCATCAAGAAATTGATCTTAAAAATTGGAAAGGTAATCTGAATAATTCAGGCTTTTTACCTGAAGAGCGCGCTTGGCTGACGCATTTGTTTGACCAGGTTGGCTATATAGACGTGTATCGCCAGCTAGAGCCTAATGCTAGTGATGCTGGCTACACTTGGTGGAGTAATCGTGGCCAAGCGTATGCCAAAAATGTGGGCTGGCGGATCGACTATCAAATTGCTAGCGGCGGTATTGCTGCTACAGCAAAAGCAGCGCGTATTTACAAAATTGAGCGTTTCTCTGATCATGCGCCCTTGACCATCGATTATGACTGGCCTATTTAAGTCAATCAAGAAAGAACTACTTTACTATTTTTTTGTTCTGCCCAATATTTAAATGCATCGTCAACCAAATAAGAATCAAGACTGGTGCGCCAATAATGGCCGTACTAATAAAAAACGTTTGATAGCCAAACGTATCCACAAATACGCCAGAGAAGCCCGCTAACCATTTGGGCAATAAGAGCATCATCGAACTAAACAAGGCGTACTGTGTTGCCGAGTAGCGAATATTCGTTAATGAAGATAAGTAAGCAATAAATGCAGCGCTCGCAATTCCAGAGCTTAAATTATCAGCAGAAATCACCCAAATCAAACCCTGTAAATCATGGCCCTGTGCTGCTAACCAAGCAAATAAAAGATTACTGACTGCCGATAACACAGCGCCCACAAATAATATGCGCATCACGCCAAAGCGCAGTGTTAAGACTCCGCCAATAAAAGCGCCTAGTAAGGTCATGATGACGCCAAAGACTTTGCTCACGGCAGCGACCTCGTCTTTGGTATAGCCCATATCTACATAAAAGGGGTTCGCCATGATGCCCATCACTACATCGCTGATCCGATAAACCGCAATTAAGGCCAAGATGATGATGGCTTGCCAGTGATAGCGCTGAATAAATTCAGCAAAGGGTTCAATTAAGGTTTGGTATAGCCAAGCTTTCGCGTTACGTGCTTGCGGCAGCAAGACTTGTGCTGGTTCTTGGCTTAATAAAGTGGTGATGACGCCAACGCTAATTGATGCAGCCATACAAAGATAAGCAAATTGCCAAGCACTAGCATCATAAGATCCACTACCTGCCTCGACCCGCGCTGCCAGCCATAAAACTCCGGCTCCAGCCCATATTAAAGCGAGTCTATAGCCGGTTTGATAGGTGGCCGCTAAGGCAGCCTGATGATCGCTATCTGCCGATTCAATCCGAAAGGCATCTAAGGCAATATCTTGCGTGGCAGAACCAAAAGCAACGAGTAATGCACACCAGACAATGGCGTTGAGGGCCGCCTTCGGGTCAATGCTAGCCATACCCACCAGACCTACAATAATTAATGCTTGGGCAAAAAGCAGCCAACTACGCCTGCGACCAAACCATTTAGTGAGAAAAGGAATTCGCAAACGATCGACTAATGGCGCCCAAACCCACTTAAATGCATAAATTAAGCCAACCCAGGTTAAGTACCCAATAGTGCTGCGATCAATGCCGGCCTCACGCAACCAAAAACTCAAGGTGCCTAATATTAGTAAAAGGGGTAAGCCTGCAGAGAATCCTAAAAAGAGCATTCGCAGGCAAGGCCATTCGAGATAAACCCGAAAATCTTTAAGCCAAGACTGAATTACATTAAGCACGTCGAATGCGAAATAATGCCAAGCTACCAAACAAATTCGGCAACAAAGTGACCTCTCTACCGTCATGCAAGATGCATTGATCAATTACCTTAAGGCCCAAGCTCGAAGCCAGTTTTTCAAAGTCAGCGACAGTTAATACGCGAACGTTTGGGGTGTTGTACCACTGATAGGGCAGGCTTTTAGAAACGGGCATATGCCCGAAAGCTACGGCTAAACGATGTGACCAATGCCCAAAATTTGGAAATGAGATGATCGATTCTTTACCCACCCGTACTACTTCACGTAAGATTTTTTCAGTTTGGTGAATGGTCTGCAGGGTCTGCGACAGCACTACAGTATCAAAACTCTGATCACCAAACAAAGCGAGGCCGCCCTCGAGATTTTGCTGAATCACATGAATATCTTTTTGTACGCACGCTAACACCCGCGCATCATCTATTTCGACACCATAAGCGTGAACGGGTTTTTGTTGACCTAAAAATTCTAGAAAGCTACCGTCGCCACAACCCAAGTCTAATACTTGGCTTGCTGGAGAGATCCATTTGGCGATGGCAATAAAGTCAGCGCGCATCATGCTTGATGCTCACTCATCGTCTGGAAATAAGATCGAATTAAATGGTGATAACGCGCATCATCTAATAAAAAAGCATCATGGCCATGTGGGGCATCTATTTCTGCATACGTAACAGCACTTTTATTAACCAGCAATGCCTCCACGATTTCGCGACTACGATTCGGCGGGAAACGCCAATCGGTAACAAAACTGACTACCAAAAACTTGGCTTGTACCTCAGCCAAGGCGCGACTCAAACTTCCCTCTGAGCGGCGTGCAGGATCAAAATAATCAAGTGCACGAGTAATTAATAAATAGGTATTAGCATCAAAATAAGTTGAAAATTTATCACCTTGATGACGTAAATAACTTTCCACCTCAAACTCAACGTCAAAGCTAAAGCGGTATTCGTCTGAGGCGCCGGCGGACCGCTGTAATTCACGGCCAAATTTTTCAGCCATATCGGCATCAGATAAATAGGTAATGTGTCCAACCATTCGCGCTAAGCGTAAGCCCCGCTTGGGCACTACACCGTGAGCATAATAATTGCCACCATGAAAATCAGGATCAGAAAGAATGGCATTTCTAGCAACCTCGTTAAAGGCAATATTTTGAGCTGATAACTTAGGAGTTGAAGCTACTGCAATGCAGTGCGCAATCCGCTTGGGATAATGAATTGCCCACGCAATTGCTTGCATGCCACCTAAGCTGCCACCCATCACTGCAGCAAAACGGCGAATACCTAATTTATCTGCCAAGCGGGCTTGGGTGTTGACCCAATCTTCGACTGTAATCACGGGGAAGTCAGCACCATAAGGTATGCCACTAGCCGGATTAATGCTCATCGGGCCCGTTGAGCCAAAACATGAACCTAGGTTATTTACGCCAATCACAAAAAATTGGTTGGTATCGACTGGCTTGCCTGGCCCAACCATGTTATCCCACCAACCAATATCCGTTGCATCATCTGGATTAGGGCCAGCTACATGGTGCGAGGCATTTAAAGCATGGCAAATTAAGACAGCATTGCTTTTATTGGCATTTAATTTGCCGTAGGTTTCTATTACTAAATCATAACTAGTTAAGATTGCACCACTTTGCAAAGGTAACGGTTCAGCAAAATGAATCGTATTACGAGAAAGATTTAGCTCGCTCATTCTGAGAGCAAGATACGCAGGCTAATCTCTGAAGCCTCTGTGGGTAATTTTTTAAAGCCGCTGCGAGCAAAACGATGCCAGCGCCCCAATACATAACTCATTAGTAAGGCGGCACGAATGCTGATCTCCTCTTGCCCTAATTTAGCGCTGATCTCGCCCTGGGTTTGAGCTATTCGCAAAGACTGCTTTAGTGAGGCCTCAACTCGGTCTAGTACCTGGCTAATACGCTCTTGTAGGCGGTCGTCCTCCTGCAATAAAGCATCCCCCAAAAGTACGCGAGTCATACCAGGATTTTTTTCAGCAAACGCCAGAAGCATTTGTAAAATACCCCGCACTTGCGCTAAGCCAGACTCTTCTTTTTGCGTAATTTGATTGATTAGTCCGAAGACTGTTTGTTCGATGAAGCCAATGAGACCCTCAAACATTTGGGCTTTACTCGCAAAATGTCGATATAAAGCGGCTTCAGAAACTTGAATTTTTGCTGCTAGCGCTGCAGTAGTTACGCGCTCACCCTTAGGATGTTGCAACATTTCTGCTAAAACTTGCAAAATTTGTAAGCGTCTTTCACCTGGACGCGGCCGTTTACGCAGTTTGTCAGAGTTCCGGCTCTCGCTTTGAGATTCTGCTGCAAAGGGGGCGGATTCTCTACTCGGGCTCATTCAACAATTTTCCAGAACTTAACGTGATCTGATCATGGTACCAAAAGGTTGCTCGGTCAAAATTTCGAGCAGTAAAGAATGCTCAATTCGACCGTCAATAATGTGTACGGAGTTCACCCCGCTTTTTGCTGCGTCGAGTGCCGAGGATATTTTTGGCAGCATGCCACCAGAAATTGTGCCATCAGCAAAAAGACTGTCAATTTCGCGAGCAGTTAAGTCGGTTAGTAAATTTCCGCTTTTATCCATTACCCCGTGGGTATTAGTCATCATGACTAATTTTTCAGCTTTTAATATTTCGGCCATTTTGCCAGCCACTAAGTCAGCATTAATATTAAAAGCCTGTCCCTCAGCGCTAAAGCCAATTGGTGAAATCACTGGTATAAAAGCGTCATCTTGCAATGCTTTTACTACTGCAGGATTAATTGCTTGAATTTCACCAACAAAACCTAAATCGATCGTGGCGCCAGGGTTTGCCTCATCGGGCACAAACATTTTGCGAGCATGAATTAGGCCGCCATCTTTGCCTGTCAAGCCTACCGCTTGGCCGCCGTAATGATTAATGAGCATAACGATATCTTGTTGTACCTCGCCACCCAAAACCCATTCCACCACTTCCATGGTTTCTTCGTCAGTCACGCGCATCCCTTGAATAAAAGTACCGGTCTTGCCAATTTTTTTTAAGGCTTCATCGATTTGTGGTCCACCACCATGCACTACTACTGGATTCATGCCAACTAATTTGAGCAAAATGACATCGCGCGCAAAACTTTCTTTGAGGCGCTCCTCAATCATGGCGTTACCACCATATTTAATAACGATTGTTTTGCCATGGTATTGACGTATGTAAGGCAATGCTTCGGCCAGAATCTCCGCCTTTAACAAGGGGGAAATATCGGCAATAGTAGGTAAATTCTTCGTCATTAGCTGGCTTTAGTTTACGCTTGCCTGTAGTTTATATTTGACTTAATCGCCGAACAGTTTTTGACGTAGTTCACGCCGCTCTTGGGCTTCAAGCGATAAGTTAGCAGTTGGGCGAGCAATTAAGCGTGATAAGCCAATGGGCTCGCCCGTCTCTTCGCACCAACCGTAATCACCCGACTCAATGCGTGCCAAAGCTTGCTCAACCTTTTTTAACAGCTTACGTTCGCGGTCTCGGGTACGTAACTCAAGCGCGTGCTCCTCTTCGATTGTTGCCCGATCAGCGGGATCGGGAACCAAGATATTTTCCCGTAAATGCTCGGTCGTTTCAGATGCATTTTTTAAAATGTCATCTTTTAAGGTAGTGAGTTTTAGCCGAAAAAAATCTCGCTGAACTGCATTCATATAGTCTTTATCAGCCATCTTCAGTAACTCGGCTTCAGTAACAGGGGTCAGTGGCGCACCTTTTTTTGGGGCAGCTGTTTTTGCTATGGCTGCCGCGGCCTTTTCAGTGCCCTTTTCGCTGGACTTGTCGGCCACCTTGGTGCTACTTGCTGTTTTTACAATCATCTTTTTCTTTCCAGTCTTTCTGAAGCATTATTGCTCCATTCTGCCAAATTTTTAAGTCTTTACTTTAAATCTGGCTGTGGCGCGGGATTGTACCTCAAGCTTCCCCACGCCAATTTAAACCAAACAACCCTCTAACCCAGACATTAAAGTATCTTTAGGTAAATCGATGCCGATAAAGACCATCCTAGTTTGTTTCAGCTCGGTACCCCACGGCCCAGCCAAATCGCTACCCATCATTTGATGCACCCCCTGAAATACCACTTTACGGGGGCTTCCCTTAACATACAGCACACCTTTGTACCGTAACATTTTTTCACCAAAGACCTCAAGAATGCCGCCCAAAAAATCTTCTAATTTTTTTGAGTCAAATGGTCGCTCACTTCGAAACACGAAAGATTGAATTCGATCGGTATGTCCCGCATGCCCATGATGCTGATGCACGGGGTTTGCATGTTCATGTTCTGCATGATCATGGTCATGGCTATGATCATGACCACAAGCGCTATGATCATGCTCTTCTGCCCCTAAAAAATGGGGGTCAATATCTAATTTAGCATTCAGATTAAAGCCCTTTAAATCAAATACTTCATTGAGCGGCACTAGTCCCTGAGTAATCGCTTTAATGGGTACGCGCGGGTTCATATGCATGAGCCGACTGCGTAAATCAGCTATTTGAGCAGGGTCAACTAAATCGGTTTTGGTAATGAAAATTTGATCGGCAAAGCCCACTTGTCGCTGCGCTTCTTCGTGTTCAGTTAATTGCTGTTGACCATGCTTAGCATCGACCAAAGTAACGACTGCATCAAGTACATAATGCTCGGCCACATCATCGTCCATAAAAAAAGTTTGCGCTACCGGACCAGGATTAGCCACCCCAGTAGTTTCGATGACCACGCGTTCAAACTGAATTTTTTTATCTTGCCGTTGCTCCCATAATTGATTGAGGGCTTCGACCAAATCACCGCGAATGGTACAACAAACACAACCATTGCTCATTTGCACAATAGTCTCTTCGCTACTTTGCACTAAAATATCGTTATCAATATTTTCTTCGCCAAACTCATTTTCAATTACAGCAATTTTTTTACCATGCTGTTCAGTCAAGATATGTTTAAGCAAAGTTGTTTTGCCGCTACCCAAAAAACCAGTAAGAATTGTGACAGGAATTAAAGCCATTTCAGTTCCATTTCAGTGTTCGGTAAAGATGACAAGCTAGCTATCTTACGCCTTACTAGGTTTTGCGCGCGGATGAGCCAAATCGTAGGCCTGTGCCAAATGCTGAAAATCAAGGGCAGTATAAATTTGGGTGCTTGCTATGCTTACATGGCCAAGCATTTCTTGGACTGCACGTAAATCATGCGAAGATTGTAAAACATGGCTAGCAAAGCTATGGCGCAGCATATGAGGGTGGACATGTGTTGGTAATCCTGCCCGTATTGCCAAAGTGCGCAAGCGGGCCTGAACCGTGCGTGGTGCTAAACGTAAGCCTTTGGCCGACAGAAACAATGCCCTACTCTGGGGCTTTAGGGACATCGCTTGCTGAAAGCTTAGCCAAGCCCGTAAAGCGGTCATTGCGTGGGCCCCAACTGGTATGCTGCGACGCTTGCCGCCTTTGCCCAAGACTGTTACCTCTGCAGCATCCCAATCGAGCCAGCCTGCCGACTCTTGCTTGCGGTCATGGCTAATTGCAGCATCAATACCAAGCAGCTCTGATAAGCGCAAGCCTGAAGAATAGAGAAGCTCAATTAAGGCAGCATCGCGAATCGAATCTAAATCTTTATTTTCTAAGGCTTCGCGCTCTGCTTGCTGTACTAGAGCAATAGCCTGCTCAACTGAAAGTGCCTTAGGCAGAGCTTGATTGCGCTTTGGCGCCTTCACGTCGGCAACAGGATTAGCTAATAGGTTAATTTTTCTAGCGGCTTTTT
>Ga0049085_10000149_pt1 | contig 29969 bp, 27 predicted proteins | sample GreLakmeSU08MSRF_FD_66721 | JGI IMG/M metagenome (GOLD analysis project Ga0049085, IMG submission 66721) | Freshwater lentic microbial communities from great Laurentian Lakes, MI, USA - Great Lakes metaG SU08MSRF | ecosystem: Environmental > Aquatic > Freshwater > Lake | place: Great Lakes... | reverse complement strand
CGGCGAAAAGCTGGTGGAGAAATTCAAGGCAAGGTTCGGTGAGAACAACTGGACGGCGGTGGTGCCGGTGTGAGGATTTAGTCTGCATTTTTCACCGGAGCGCCGGGGAGAGACAGGCCGGCAAGGAACGCCGGCTTCAGCCGGCAGAGACTTCCGGCCACAGAAAGGTTTCTGGAGACTTCATCCCGCTCGAACTGCGCCGCCTGCTGCCGACTGAAGTCGGCGTTCCGGGTCATGTGTCGGAGCGGCGGCCTTGGCACCGATTTGTGCGGGCGGTGAGAAATGCAGGTTAGCCGCGTCGGTGGTTTGTCGGGATAAACATGGAAGGTTGGTGTCCTCGCGTTAAAAAAATTTGCGCGGGCTGGATCATCACGGCTAGGATGCGCGCGGTTCCGGGTTGAAACACTAAACACGCATGATTCGTTCGCTGGCATTCACGACGCAGGGCCGGTTGCACACCAGAAATGTGGAGACATTTTTGATGCCGACGCTGCTGGCGGACACGACCCTGTTTCTGTGGGTGGACCTGGAAAGCCCCACGCCGGAGGAGGCGAAGTTTGTCCTGGAGGACTTGATGCATTTCCACCCTTTGTCGGTCGAGGACTGCGTGCAGGCCAGTCCGTCGCCGAAGGTGGAGGAGTATGTGCCGAAGGATGGAGATTTGTTTTCACCCTATCTGTTCATGGTGATTCACGCGGTGGATTACAGCCGCAAGGACGGGGTGTTTGCGACGAGCGAGCTGAACTTTTTCCTGGGGAAGAATTTTCTGGTGACGTATCACACAGTGCCGCTGCGGAGCATCACCTCGACGGAGGACGCCTGCGTGAAGGGGACGGGACATGTGGCGCGGGCCCCGGACCGGGTGGCGCACATGCTGCTGGATGCGCTGGTCGAGAATTACAAGCCGGCGCTGGAGGAGTTGTCGCTGGAGATCGCGGAACTGGAGGAGCAGGCGTTGCGGCATCCGGCGAAGAAGGTGTTGAACAAAATTCTGCTGGTGAAGAAGGAGGTGCTGCATCTGCGGCAGATCATCGGGCCGCAGCGGGAAGTGCTGGCGCGGTTTGCGCGCGGAGAGTTCAAGCTGATCCGCGCGCATCTGGTGCCGTACTACCGGAACGTGTATGACGCGCTGGCGCACATTTCGGAGCTGGCCCAGACCTATACGGATTCGTTGACGGGGATTTTGCAGGTGTATTTGAACATGTCGTCCAACCACACGAGCGAGGTGGTGAAGCTGCTGACGATGATCACGCTGATCACCACGCCGATGACGCTGGTGGGGACGTGGTATGGGATGAATTTTGGTGACAGCATGCCGGAATACAAATGGAAATTCGGCTACGAGCTGGCGATGGGGGTGACCCTGGTCTCGACCCTGGGGCTGTACTGGTGGTTCAAGAAAAAGCGATGGTTTTGAGAACGACCAGGGCAGGGTTCGAATTTCTGAATCATGGTCGCTCCTAAATCCAGCTTCCTCGACAAGGTGCTCGGCCGCATCGGACGGCTGGACAGCGAGGGACTCCAGACCGTGGTGCAGCAACTGGCCCGGGAACGGAGCTTTCTGGAGACGCTCTTCAACACCATCGAGGACGGCGTGCTGGTGGTGGATGCGGCGGGAAAAATTGTATACTTCAACGCGGCGGTGACGCGGTTGCTCGGCCTGCAGCGGCCGGAGGCGGAGGGGCAGTTGCTCACGCGCTTCCTGCCGGAGCTGGACTGGGAGAAGCTCTCCGCGCTCGACCAGGCCGGCGGCCGGCGCGTGGCGCGGCATGAACTGGAGGTGGCCTATCCGCGCCCGCGCTTTCTCAGTTTCTACGCGGCCCCGCTCGACGGGGAGAAAAGCGGCAGCCCGGGGCTGGCGCTGATCGTTCACGACGCGACCGAGGCGCGGGAGAAAACCTTTGCGGCCATCGAGAGCGAGCGCATCCAGGCGCTGACGCTGCTGGCGGCGAGCGTGGCGCACGAGATCGGCAATCCGCTCAACGCGCTGCACATTCACCTGCAGTTGATGGAGCGCGAGATCAAGAAGCTCAAGCCGTCCGGCGCGCGCCCGGCGCGCGGCAAGGCGATGGCGCTCGCGTCCGGCGCGGAGACCGAGGAGGTCGCGGTGAAGCTGGAAAAATATTTGTCGGTGGCCAAGGGCGAGATCACGCGGCTGGACTACATCGTTACGCAGTTTCTCGAGGCCATCCGGCCGGTGCCGCCGCAGTTGGAGCCGGGTTCATTGAACGACGTGGTGCGCCAGACGGTGGAACTGCTGCGCCCGGAGATCGAGAATCGCGGCGTGACCGTCCGGGAGAAGCTGGCCCGCTCGCTGCCGGCCGTGCCGATGGACGCGGTGCAGATGCAGCAGGTGCTGGTGAATCTCTGCAAGAACGCGCTGCAGGCGATGACCCGGGGCGGCGGGTTGACGCTGCACACCGAGGCGGCGGCGGACGGGGTGCGGGTGAGCGTGAGCGACACCGGCGGCGGCATCCCGCAGGAGCAGATCAACCGCATCTTCGAGCCGTTTTTTACGACGAAGAAAAAGGGGAGCGGCCTGGGCCTGATGATCGTGCAGCGGATCGTGCGCGAGCACCGCGGGCGCATCGAACTGGAGAGCCACGTCGGGCACGGGACGACGTTTCGCGTGTGGCTGCCTTTACACGAGCGGCCGATTCGCTTATTGGAAGCGCCAGAATGACCAAGCCTCTACTGTTGATCGTGGATGACGAGAAGCCCTCGCGCGAAGGCTTGCGCGCGGCGCTGGAGGATCGTTATGACGTTTATCTGGCGGAGGACGCGGCCACGGCCATGTCGCTGCTGGAGCAGGAGAATTTCGACGTGCTGCTCACCGATTTCCGCCTGCCGAACGAGGACGGGATGAAGCTGATCGCGCGGGCCAAGTCGCTGACCCGGCCGCCGGTGTGCATTCTGATGACGGCCTACGGCTCGGAGGAACTGGCGGTGCAGGCGATGAAGAGCGGCGCGGATGATTATCTGGCGAAGGGCCGGATGCAGATCGACGAGCTGGAGTTGCGGATCGGGCGGGCCTTGCGCCAGCAGACGCTGGAGGTGGAGAACGTTTCGTTGCGGCAGCAGATCGAGAAAAAGTTCGGGGTGGAAAACATCATCGGCGAATCGCCCGCGATGCAGGAGGTGTTCGACGTGGTGCGGCAGGTCGCGCCGACGCGGGCGACGGTGCTGATCACGGGCGAAAGCGGGACGGGCAAGGAGCTGATCGCCAAGGCGCTTCATCAACTGAGTCCGCGCGCGAAGATGCCGCTGGTGTCGGTGCATTGCGCGGCGCTCTCGGCGACACTGCTGGAGAGCGAGTTGTTCGGGCATGAGCGCGGGGCGTTCACCGGGGCGCACGAGCGGCGGGTGGGGCGCTTCGAGCAGGCGCAGGGCGGGACGCTGTTTCTGGACGAGATCGGCGAGATTGATGCGTCGATCCAGGTGAAGCTGCTGCGGTTTCTGGGGGAGCGGACGTTCGAGCGGGTGGGGGGCAACAAGACGTTGACGGCGGACGTGCGGTTGGTGACGGCGACGAACAAAGATCTGGCCGGGCTGGTGCATGCGGGGAAGTTTCGTGAGGATTTGCTTTTCCGGCTGCGGGTGGTGGAGATCGGGCTGCCGCCGTTGCGGGAGCGGCGGGCGGACGTTCCGTGGCTGGCGCGGAGTTTTGTGAAGGAGTTCGCGGAGGAGAATGGGAAGAAGGTTTCTGAATTTACGCCGGACGGGATGGAGACGCTGATGAATTACGAGTGGCCGGGCAACGTGCGCGAGCTGCGGACGGCCCTTGAGCACGCGGTGGTGTTGTGCCGGGGCGAGCGGATCGCGGTGCGGGATCTGCCGCCGACGGTGCGGGGGCCGGGGGCGGCGGGGGCCGTGGAACGTCAACGAGGCTTGTTGACGCCGGGAGATTTAACGGTCAAAGAAGGGGAGAAACAATTGATTTTGCGCGCACTCAACGAATCCGGCGGGAACCGCACGGCGGCGGCGAAGAAGCTGGGCATAAGCCGGCGGACGCTGCATCGCAAGCTCCACACGTATCATCTAGAGGGATTTTAATTCATGGTATTCAGGCTCCAAGAGATCATTCACCGGTTCGAGGAAGGGGCCGGCGCTCGCTACGTCAAGCTGGTCGCGATCTTGATCATCCTCGGGGCGGTGGGCGTGCTGTATGATTTGCGCGCCTATCGCAACTTGTCGTCGCCGGAGGCGATGGACTCGGCGCAACTGGGGCGGAACCTCGCGGAAGGGAAAGGTTACACGACGCACTTCGTCCGGCCGTTCAGCATGCACCTGCTGCAAAAGCATCGTGCCGACGGCAAAAGCCTGGTGAAGACCGATCATCCCGACCTGGCAAACGCGCCGGTCTATCCGTTGCTGCTGGCCGGCCTGATGAAGGCGAACGTCCTGCCAAAATATCAGGACACGACGGAGGTCAAGCGGTTTCAAACCTACAAGCCCGACCTGGGCATCGCGATTTTCAACCAGGTGCTGCTGCTGCTGTCGGCGGTGGTGCTGTATTTGCTGGCGACGCGGCTCTTCGATAAGTTGGTGGGCGGACTGTCGGCGGTGTTGTTCGTGGGCAGTGAATTGTTCTGGCGCTTCAGTACGTCGGGCTTGAGCACGATGTGGCTAATCCTGGTGACGCTGGGGATTTTCTGGTGCCTGGCGGTGCTGGAACAGTGGTCGCGCGGCGGGCGCGGTCTGCGGGCGCTGATCGTGCTGGCGGCGGTGACGGGCCTGCTGGTGGGCGTCGGCGGGCTGACGCGCTACGCGTTTGGATGGCTGATCGTGCCGGTGCTGTTTTATCTGCTGGCCTTCTTCGGGAAGCACCGGATGGTGCTGGGCCTGGCTGCGCTAGGGACGTTTCTGCTGGTGATGGCCCCGTGGATTGGGCGCAACCTGAACGTGTGCGGCCTGCCCTTCGGCACGGCGACGTTCGCCGTGATGGAAACGACTGGGGCGTTTCCCGAGGACCGGCTGCAGCGTTCGCTGAGTCCGAATGTCCGGGACGTGCGGGTGGCGGATTACGCCTACAAATTGGTGGGAAACACGCGGGACATCCTGCGGAGCGAGCTGCCGAAAGTGGGCGGGAGCTGGATCTCGGCCTTTTTTCTGGTGGGGTTGATGGTGCCGTTTAAGAATCCGACGTTGTCGCGTTTGCGCTGGTTTTTGGTGGCCGGGATGGTGGTGCTGGTCGTGGCGCAGGCGTTGGGCCGGACATTTCTTTCCTTTGAAACGCCGGAAATTAATTCCGAGAACCTGCTGGTGCTGCTGGCGCCGTTGATCATCATGTTTGGAGTGAGCCTGTTTTCCCTGTTTCTGGATTCGATCAAGTTTCCGATTCCGGCGGCGCGCATCATGTTGATCGTCCTGTTCAGCCTGGTGGTCAGCGCGCCATTGATTTTAGCCCTCCTGCCGCCCAAGGCCAGCCCGCTGGTTTATCCGCCCTATTCTCCGCCGGTCATGCAGCGGACGGCCGGTTGGATGGGGGAACGGGAGATGTTGATGAGCGACATTCCTTGGGCCGTGGCCTGGTACGGCAAACGCCAGTGCGTCTGGGTCACCATGAACTGGCGCAAGGAATTTTACGAAATCAACGATTACCAGAAGCCCGTGCAGGCGCTCTACCTGACGCAGCGCACCACGGACAGCCGTTTCCTTTCCAACTGGGTGCGGGGCGAGAACCAGGGCTGGGCCACTTTTCTGTTTGAAACCATCGTCCGCAAAGAGGTTCCCGCCGGCTTTCCGTTGCGTAAAGCTCCCGATGGATTATCTCCCGATCAGTTATTTTTGAGCGATTCCGCCCGATGGCCTGTCATAGGGAAATAATTTCATGATCATTGGCCGTAACCATTGCGTAACAAAGACAAAATCAGACAATTCTGTTTGACAGCCTGTTGAGCTGTCCCGTAAAAGTCCGACGTAATTCATGCTGAATTTATGGTGCCAGAACCAAACAAGCTCGTCCGGGTTGGATGGAAATTTTATGAAGAAGCTCATCACCTCCGCAGGCGTGGCCGCCTTTGGCGTATCCGGCTTGCAGGCCAGAGATGCTCCGGGTTTCACACCTAGCCAGACTGAGCGACCTTGGACAGTTTCCTCGACTATCCGTGCGTTCTACGACGACAACTACACGACTTCCCCCCAAGGACTGCCCGCCAGCCAGGCTTTTGGGTTTGAGGTCCGCCCCGCCGTCCGGTTGGCCCTGCCGTTGGGGCAGACCTTCATCGGAACTGGCTACAACTTCTCAGGGCGTTATTTTGACGGGCGCCAGCCGGATCAATGGGATTACAGTCATGAATTCGATGTCCGGCTTGACCACCGGTTCAGCGAGCGCTTTGAGCTGAACGTGATCGATTCATTTGTCATCAGTTCGGAGCCGACCGTTCTGGACTCGTTCAGCGGGATCATCACCGCTCCGACCCGGGCCACCGGGGGCAGCCAGCGCAATGCCGCCAAAGTCGAATTCAGCGCCCAACTGACCCGCTTACTCGGGCTGGTGCTCGGCTACGGCAACAATTTGTATTCGTATGAACAGACCGGCATCGGCAGCCGGTCCGCCCTTTTGGATCGCATGGAGCATGCGGCCAACCTTGACGTGCGTTTTCAGGTCACGTCGCAGTTCGTCGGCATTGTTGGCTGCCAGTACGGCGTCTCGAAATACTCCGGCGACACTCCGCTTTATATGGTGGGCACGTTTCCCGGGCCCTACACCGAAGGCCCGTTGAGCAGCATCCGTGACAGCCAGTCGCACTACGGCTACGTCGGCGCGGAATACTCGTTCAGCTCAAAGTTGACGGGAGCGATTCGCGTGGGGATTCAGTCCACCGCCTACGATTCATTTTCCAACAGCAGCCTCAGCCCCTACGTCGATCTTTCCATGGCCTACGCCTACAAGGCGGGCTGCTCGATGCAGGCCGGTTTTAAGCACTCGCGTAACTCGACCGAGATCGCGGCGCCGGTCGGCGCGGGCAATGTCGGCCAGCCCACCCTGGATCAGGAGACCTCCGCGGTTTTCGGCTCGATCACCCATCAAATCACCCGCAGCCTCACCGGCAGCCTCATCAGCCAGTATCAAATGTCCACCTTCAACGGCGGCGCGGCCAACAACGACGACGAGAACCTCTGGCTGGTCGGGCTGAATTTCGAGTACCGCATCAACCCTCATCTGGCTGTCGAACTAGGCTATAATTACGACACCTTGGAATCCGCCCTAGCCAACCGCAGTTACTCCCGCAACCGGGTTTACATCGGTGTGCGGGCCACCTATTGACCCGCCGCCATTTATTCCAAACGAAACTGGCTGGGAGGCTGGACCAACAATTTCAGCCTACTTTTTTGACTTATGGAAACCACGAAGAACGAACCAAGTAATTTTTTAAACACCCCAGAAATCAAGCTCCACTTTCTCGATTACTGGCGCATCATCCGCATCCGCAAGACCATCATCCTCGCGGTCTTCCTGCTGGTCTCCCTCACCGCCACGCTCGTCACCTACGTGCTGCCGGAATCCTACGCCAGTACCGTGGTCATCTCTGTCGAGAAAGACACCAAGGACGCGAGCGGCATCGGTGACCGTGGTTTAGGTGGCGGCTACGATCCTTACTGGCTGCAGACTGAGTTTGAAAAAATCCAATCCACGCCCGTTCTCTACCAAGTCATCAAAGACCTCGCACTTGGAAGAAAATGGGCGGACAAAAACAAGGAGACCACCCCATACAAGCAGGAGGTCGCCTACCTCCTTCTCAAAGGACAGTTGAACATCCGTCAGTCCCGCAACACCAGCCTGATCGAAATCCAAGTGGCCAGCGAGGACAAGGAGGAAGCGGCTGTCATTGCCAACCAAATCGCCAAGGTCTATGCCGAAATCCGGGCCAAACGGCGGATGGATCTCACCAAAGGCGGCATTGGTGCCCTGACAAAACAGTGGAAGGAGCAGGACGACCAGGTCAAGGCGACGCAAAAGGAAGTGGACAAGATCAAGGATGAGCTGAAAATTCCCGACTCGGATGCGGCCGGTGCCGGCCATGGCAGCACTCTGGAACCCGAAGTTCTTCGCAAGCAGATGGCCAACCTGATTGAGGGCAAGGGGCAGTTCGAGAAGATCAACACCGTCAATACCAAGCTCAAAAGCATGAGCCGGGTGGCCCTTAAAAAAGCCCTTCCCGCCGTCATTCCGGACGCCGCCCTCAGCGAACTGATCCAACAAGAAAAGGCGGCCCAGCAAAAACTCACCGACCTGGCGGTGAGTTTTGCGCCCGAACATCCGGAGGTCAAGCGGGTCAGTGGCGTGCTGCAAACCGTCGCCAAGCAGATCGACGAAACCATCGATGGCATTTTGCTCGGCGTGGAGACGCGCGTGGCCTCCCAAAAAGCCGAAGTGGACACCATTCAAAAAGCGGTGGATGACGCCAAGGAACTGGACATCCGGAAATCCATCGAGCGCCGCCCCTACTTTCTGGCCAAGCGCGATCTCGAGGGACTGCAGCTCATTCGCGAGCGCCTCAACATGCAGATCATCGCCCAGACGGTTGATTCGAACATTCCCATCGGGAACGCCGTCGAGGTCGTCAACCCGGCCGAACCCGGCTTGCGGCCGGTCAAACCCAACCGTCCCCTCAACATCTCCCTCGGCCTCGTCACCGGCCTCATCATCGGCGTCGCCCTCGCTTTCTTCATCGAGTACCTCGACACCAGCGTGAAGACCATTGACGACGTGGAACGCGCCCTCCAGGCCCCCGTCCTCGGCGTCATCCCGCAGAACGTCGGCTCGCTCCTCGAAGAAGGGCCGGAAAGTCCGCACGCCGAGGCCTACCGCGTGCTGCGCACCAACGTTCTCTTCTCCAGAAAAGACCCCAAGTTTAACACTATGACCGTCGTCAGCGGCGGCGCGGGCGAGGGCAAGACCACCACCCTTTTCAATCTGGCCGTTATCTTCGCCCAAAACGGCCAGCGCGTCCTCGTCGTCGATTCCGACCTGCGCCGCCCCAGCGTCCACAAGCTGCTCAAGCTCTCGAACAACATCGGCCTGACCAACCTGCTCCTCAAACAAAACACCCTCGAGGAAGTCATCCAGACCACCGGCATGCCCACCCTCGACTTCATGCCCAGCGGCAAGCTGCCCAGCAGCTCGATGGGCATTCTCGGCTCCGCCCAGATGAAGGAAATGATCCGCGACGTGAAGCGCCGCTACGACTTCGTCTTCTTTGACTCGCCGCCGATCATGGGCGTGAGCGACGCCTCCATTCTCTCCAGCGAAGTGGACATGGTGCTCCAGGTCATTCAATACCGGCGCTACCCGCAGCCCATGACCATCCGTGCCAAGCAGATGATCGAGAAAGTCGGCGGCAACCTGCTCGGCCTCGTCCTGAACAACATCAACATGGCCCAGGATGAAAACTACTATTACTACAGCGGCTACTACTACGACTACTACACCAAGAGCAACGAGCAGGACGCCGACCCCAAGAAGGCCGGCCCGGACGCCCAAGTGGAAATAAAGCCGAAATACTGATTGAATCCCCGAAGAACGCTTGTTAAGCATCCCCCCCATGATTTTCAAGAATTGGATCGTCGGCCTTGGATTGCTGCTCGCCGCGCTGGCCTGGAGCGGCTGTGAAACCACGAACCCTCCTCCGAAAGAGGTCACCTGCTCCTCCGATGAATTGCAGGCGGGAGATTCCGTCACCGTCACCTTTGCGGATTTGCCGCCGGACAAGGGGTTGCCCGAGCATCGCGAGCGCGTCAAGGATGACGGCACGCTCAACCTGCCGCTGATCGGCTCCATCAAGGCCGGCGGAAAAAAGGTCGGTGATTTGCAGAAGGAAATTCAGGGGCTTTATGTGCCGCGTTATTACACCCGGTTGACCGTCACCATCAAAACCGAGGACCGTTTTTACTCCGTCGGCGGTGAAGTCAAGGCTCCCGGCCGGCAGGTGTATCTCGGCTCCACCACCTTGCTTAAGGCCATTCAATCCTGCGGCGATTTTACCGACTTCGCGAACCAGCGCAAAGTGCAGGTCATTCGCGCCAACGGCGACCGCCAAGTTATTGACGCAAAAAAGGCGCGTGAGAACCCCAGGAAATTTGACGTGCCGATCTGCCCGGGTGACTCCATCCACGTCCCCAAGAGCCTCTAGTGATCCAGCTCAACATTCTCAACGGCAAAAAGGCGGGCCACGAAATTGTGGCCCGCCTTTTTCCTTTCCAGATCGGCCGCGCGGCCGCCGCCCACCTGCCGCTCGACGAGGACGGCGTCTGGGAACGGCACCTCGAAATCATTCTCCAGCGGGGTGAAGGATTCCTGCTTCAGGCCCATCCCCAGGCGCTCGTCGCTGTCAACGGCCAGGGCGTGCAGCAGACCACCCTGCGCAACGGCGACCTCATCGAGCTTGGCTCCGTGCAACTCCGCTTCTGGCTCTCGCCCGTCCGCCAGCGCAGCCTGCTGCTGCGGGAGGGCCTCATCTGGTCCGCCCTCGTCGCGCTCTTCGCCGGCCAGTTGGTCGTGCTCTACTGGCTCCTTGTTTAGTTCAATGCCGGAAATGCCGCAGGCCGGTGAAGACCATCGCCATGTTCCGTTCATCCGCCGCCGCGATTACCTCCGCGTCCCGCATCGAGCCGCCCGGCTGAATCGCCCCCGTCGCCCCGGCTTCCGCCGCCGCGATCAGCCCGTCCGGGAACGGAAAAAACGCGTCGCTGCACACCACGCTCCCGTGCAGCGCCAGCTTCGCCTCACCGGCCTTCCAGACCGCGATGCGGCTCGAATCCACCCGGCTCATCTGCCCCGCGCCGATGCCGAGCGTGCGGTCCGCGGCGGCATAGACGATGGCGTTTGACTTCACATGCTTCACCACGCGCCAGCCGAAAAGCATCGCCTGAAACTCCTCCGGGCTGGGCTTGCGCCGCGTCACGATCTTCAAATCCACTGCGCTCGTGATCCGCCGGTCACGTTCCTGGACGAGGAACGAATCCGCGCCCACACTGCGGATGTCCCACGGCTGCGCGGCCAGCGGCGATTTTAAGATTTTCAACAGTCGCAAATTCTTCTTCTTCTGCAACACGCCCAGCGCTTCGGCGGTGAACTCCGGCGCGATGATGACCTCGCTGAAAATCTCCGCGATCGCCTCGGCGCACGCGCCGTCCAGCCGCGAGTTCACCACGATGATCCCGCCGAACGGCGCCTGTTTGTCCGTCGCGTAGGCCTTCTCCCAGGCCTCGCGCAGAGTCGCGCCCTGGCCCATGCCGCATGGGTTCGTGTGCTTGAGGATGGCCAGCGTCGGGCCGTCCGCCACGAACTCCGCCATCAGATTTGCCGCCGCCGTCAGGTCCAAAATGTTGTTGTAGGAAAGTTCCTTCCCGTGGAGTTGCTGGAAAAATTCGTGAAACTTTCCGTAAAGCGCCGCCGCCTGGTGCGGGTTCTCGCCGTAGCGCAACGGCTGCGCCAGCGGCGCGGCTACAACCAGCGCCCCTGGCAGCGCGTGCTTCCCGCCGGCAAACTCCTTCTGCAAATGCGCCGCGATCGCCCCGTCATACGCCGCCGTCCGCGCGAAGACTTTGGCCGCCAGCGTGCGCCGCTGCTCCAGCGTCGTGTCGCCCGCCGTCTTGATCTGCTCCGCCACCAGCGCGTAATCCGCCGGGTCCACGACCACCGTCACGCTCTCGTGATTCTTCGCCGCGCTCCGCAGCATGGACGGCCCGCCAATGTCGATATTTTCAATCGCGTCATGCAGGGCTACGTCCGGTTTAGCGACGGTCTGCTCGAAGGGATAAAGATTCACCACCACCAGGTCGATCGGCGGGATGCCGTGCTCGCGCGCCGCCGCCTCGTGCGCGGCGTTGCCCCGGATGTAGAGCAGGCCGCCGTGGATTTTTGGGTGCAGCGTTTTCACCCGGCCATCCATCATTTCCGGGAAGCCGGTGTGCGCGCTGATGTCCTGCACCGCCAACCCGGCGTCGCGCAAGGCCTTGGCCGTGCCCCCGGTGGAGATCAGCTCCACGCCGGCGGCGAGCAGCGATTGGGCGAAGGAGACGAGTCCGGTTTTATCCGAGACGGAAAGAAGCGCGCGTGAAATTTTTGCCATAAAGAGGCGGTTAAAATCTCAGATGCGCCGGGGCAGTCAATCAGAATGGCTGCGGCCGGACGACGAAGGGCGCGTCCCGTTGCTGCCCCGAACTCGGACGGAGCGCGGGTCTGCGATCCGCAGCATGTGAGAAGGGAATGGCGCGTGGAACAATCCGATGGATCCCGGGCAGCGCGTGCTGCTGCGGGTCACAGACCCGCGCTCCGCGGCATTCGCGGGCCGTCTCGGGAGACGGCCGCCGTTTCACCAGATTGAACCTTGAACTTTGGCGCCCAAATCACGATAAACACCGCATGTTGCCAAATCTCATCACCAACGGCGGGCTGATGCTCTGGGTTTTCTTTGGCGCCAGCACGGCGGCCATTCTCGTCTTCGTCGAGCGGCTCTTTCATTATCACCGCGCCCAGATCAACTCGATGGAGTTCCTCAGCGGCGTCCGCACCGTGCTCAAGCGCGACAATGTCGTCGAGGCCCTCTCGATCTGCGATGCCACGCCCGGCCCGGTCGCACGGCTGGTCAAGGTCGCCATTCTCAACCGCGAGCGCGGGCGCGACGGCGTGCGCGAGGCGCTGGAGGAGGCCGGCTTGAACGAGGTTCCGAAGCTCGAGGAAAAACTCGGCCTGCTCGCGACCATCGCCCAGCTCTCGCCGTTGCTCGGCCTGCTCGGCACCGTGCTGGGCTTCATCAAGATTTTCAACGTCATCCAACTGGCCGGCGCCCACGCGCAGCTCGAACAGCTGGCCGGCGGCATCTGGCAGGCGCTGATCTCGACCGCCGCCGGGTTGGCTGTGGCCATTCCCAGTTACGCGGCCTACAACTACCTCGTCAGCCGCGTCAACGTCATCGTGCTCGACATGGAAAGGGCCGCGACGGAAATCGCCGGCATGGTCTGTGAGACGCCGAAAAACTCATGAGGTTCCCGCGCACCAAGAAAATGTTTCGCGGGCAGCTCGACGCCGCCCCGTTCGCGGGCGTGTTTTTTCTGCTCGTGATTTTTCTCGCGCTCAACTCCTCGCTCGTCTTCACCCCGGGCGTGCCGATCCGGCTGCCGATGGCGGACGACCTGCCGGGCACGGACAGCGCGACGTTGGTGGTGGCCATCGACGCGGGCGGGCAGTTGTTTTTTGAGAATCAGGCCACCGACGAAAAACGCCTCCAGCAACGGCTGACCGACGAGGTTAAATCGTCCCGCGAACCGCTGACCCTCGTCGTGCAGGCCGACAAGGATGTGAAACACGAGACGCTGGTGCGCGTCAGCCTGCTCGCGCGCCAGGCCGGCTTCAAGGACGCGCTGCTGGCCACCCGCCCGCCGGTAGCCGCGGCCGGTGGAAAAATTTTCACGCCATGACCACGGCCGCGACCACGGGCTGGAAGCGGGGCCGCCGGCTGTGGGCTTTTCCACTCGGCGTCGCCCTGCACGCCGGCTTGGTCTTCTGGCTCGGCGACCGGCCCCGGCCCGCGGCGGCGACCCGCGTGGAGGCGACCCGCATCTTTCTCGCCGTCGATGACGCCACGGCGGAAAAAATCGCGGCGCGATCGGCGGTGTCCGATCCCATGCTGTTTGCGCTGCCGAACGGGCGCGGCTTCTCCGGCCAGGCGTGGCTGCGTTTCGTCCCGGAAAATCTCGCGGCCCCCGGCTGGTCCGAGCCGCCCTCGTGGCTGGCCCTCCGCACCGGAGATCTCGGCGCGACCTTCGCGGAATTTGTCGCCACCAACCAGCCGGCGCTGCCGGCGGCCGACCCGCGTCCGTCCGCCGGCGCGCTGGATATTTTTTTGCCGACTGAGACCGTCAGTACGCAATCGACCGTCCGCGTCGAGGGCGCGCTGGCCCGGCGACCGCTGGTGACGCCGCTGCCGCTGCCCGCGCCCGCGCATCCCGACGCGCTGCCCGGCACCGTGGTGCAAGTGGCCGTGAACGCCGAGGGGCAGACCGAGTCGGCCATTCTGCTCGCCGAGTGCGGGGTGAAGACTATCGACCAGCGCGCGCTTGAGCTGGCCCGCGGCGCGCGTTTTCAGCCGGTGGCGGACACGCCGGCGCTGATGTGGGGCAAAATGTTTTTTGCCTGGCGCACCGTGCCGCCGGTCACGACCAATGCCGTGAGCGGACGAGTGGAATGAAATTGAAAACGAACATGGGCGGGAGCGATCCGCGAGGGACGCAGGCCTCCCACCCTCCAACAAAAAGTCTGACGGGCGAGACGCCCGTCGAGACAGCCGGGACGGCGGCCCCACTAAAAAGCCGAGTGAACTGACCATGCCTGCCGAGCTGCTTTTTTTTGGCTATGTGATCGTGGCGCTGGGCGCGCTGGCGGGCGTGGCGGTTTATTTTGAGCAGCGCCGGAGACGCTTCGAACCGACGCCCAGCCAGGATCATATTTTCCGCTGCGGGAAATGCGGGCTGGTTTACACCGACGACGAGGACGTGGATCGTTCGCGCTGTTCGCAGTGCGGGACGATGAACGAGGAGATCAAGTTCTGAGCCGGAACAGTGGGAACCGCAGATGAACGCAGATGAGCCGGCCACAGGAACGCCGGCTGCAGTCGGCAGCATCGTGCGAAAGGCGGGCGCGCTGGCATTTTCAAAAGCCCGGCTGCCGTCGAAAGTTTCTGCCGGATAAATCCGGCGTTCCGGGCCGGAGGTTTCACCAAATTCGAGTTCGGGCCAGACTGATCAGCCGTGCAACGCGGCCTTTCTTATCTGCGATCATCCGCGTTTATCTGAGGTTCCTTTCCTCAATTCCCCGTCTTCAATTCGACGACATCATGTGTGGCGGCCTCGCGCAGGCCGGCGTGGCTGACGCGGGTGTAGCGGGCCTTGGCGCGGAGCTGGGCGAGGTTGGCCGCGCCGAGATAGCCCATGCCGGACTGGATGCCGCCGATCATCTGCGTGAGTACGGAGTCCACGGAGCCGGTGACTTCCTTGAGCGCCTCCACGCCCTCGGCGGCGACTTTGCGCGTCGCGTCGGTGGTGTGGCCGTAGCGCGCGGCGGAGCCGGCCTGCATCGCGGCGAGGCTGCCCATGCCGCGGTACTGCTTGTACATTTTTCCGTTGATCTCCATGATCTGGCCGGGCGCTTCGGGGCAGCCGGCGAGAATGCCGCCGCACAACACGGCCTGCGCCAGAGTCAACGCCTTCACCACGTCGCCGGATTTAGTGATGCCGCCGTCGGCGATGATGCTCACGTTCTTTTTCGCCGCCGCGCGCGAGGCTACGTAGAGCGCGGTGAGCTGCGGAATGCCGACGCCCGCGACGATGCGCGTGGTGCAGATGGAGCCGGGGCCTTGTCCGATCTTGATCGCGTTCGCGCCACAATCGGCGAGGAACTCGACACCGGCGGCGCTGGTGACGTTGCCGGCGATGATCGGCAGTTGCGGATGCGCGCTGCGGATCATGCGCACCGTTTCGCCCACGCCCTTGGTGTGGCCGTGCGCGGTCGAGACGGCCACCACGTCCACGCCGCGCTCGGCGAGGCCGCCGATGTGCGCGAGGATGCGGTCGCGGTCCAGATCACCGAAAGCGTTGCGCGTGGCCGAGACGGCCGCGCCGACGATGAGGCGAAAGTTCGCGTCGCGCGCCGGCTTGAACTGCGCGAGCCGTTCCTGGGTGATCCGTTCCACGTCGCTCATGGTGAAGAGGCCGTGCAGGTGATCCCGGTCATCGACTACGAGCAGCTTGTGGATGCCGGGGTTCTCGTTGAAAAATTTGTCGGCGCGGGCGACGGGATTGGGGGTGAGCTCCTTCCGGTGGATCGTCTGCACCTGGGCGCGCGGGGTGAGCGCGTCGGACACTTTGCGTTTTGCGTAGCGCGGCTTGACGACGTGGCTCGAGAGCAGGCCGAGCAGCCGCCCGGAATCATCGACCACCGGAAACGTGCTGAAGGCGAAGCGACGCTCGGCGATCATGTGCAGCACGTCGCCGACGAGCTGGTCGGGCGCGACCTTGATCGGCTCCTGGATGAGGCCGTGGATGTGGTTCTTGACACGGCTGACCTCGGAGAGCTGCTGGCGCTCGGGCATGTTGTAATGGATGAGGCCGAGCGCGCCGTTCAAGGCCATGGCGATGGCCATGCGCGCCTCGGTCACGGTGTCCATGTCCGAGGAGATGACGGGGATGTTTAGGTCGAGGCCCGGGGCGAGCGTGGTGTCGAGCTGGGTGTCGCGCGGGAGGACTTCGGAATAGAGCGTGGCCAGCGTCACGTCGTCGTAGGTGAGCGCGAGGCTGTGGTGGGCGGGGAAAAACTTTTCCGCCGGCTGATAAAACTCGGCGTCGAGGTCGGAAAGGTCGGACGAATTTGCCATGTCCATAGATGCACAAGGCGAGGCGCCGCTGGCAAGCAGGAATCGGAAAAACTAGCGGCGGGCGGCGTGGCTGACACTGCCCCCGATGTGCAACTTGCGACGATATCGGAACGCCGACTTCAGTCGGCAGCGGTGTGATTTATCTCGTTGCTGCCCACTGAAGCCGGTATTCCGGAGGGCAGTGTTAAAATGCGCCGAGCAACGATTTGCTCACGGCTTAAGGATGCAATTGCTAATATCGCCGGTCTGGACGAGGTGCTTCTTGAGCGTTGCTTGGGACATTTGCTGCGCGCTACCGTCAGTGAGTGCCATGTTGCCAGCACTTTTGTGGAGGTCGCTTCCCCAAGTTGCGGTGTCAGTGTGAAGCAGGGTCGCGTTCGGGATATCAGCCACGCCGCACGGCTTATTATCAACGCCTATCGCGTTGCGGTCGGTGACCAGATGCATGTTGGGACGGCCTTCGTTGGCTTCCGTTCCGGGGGCAAAACTCACCGCGCCATTCCCGATCGTGGCCAAACTGGTCGGGCCGCCGCCGAAATCACTCGCCTTCGTTTTGCCGCTGTCGCTGGCGCAGACCAGCACTTTGGGCGTTGAGATTTCGTTCGACATGATGGCGAAATGCCGCCAGGCGTCGGGTACGGTTTTGGTGCCGCCTTCCGCCGGAGCGACCGTCCACGGGTACGCACTGTCGTTGTCGTCAGCCCACATGCGGAAGCCGAGGGCGATCTGCTTGAGGTTGCTGATGCAGGAAATGCGCTGGGCCTTGGCCTTGGCCTTGGCCAGCGCGGGCAGCAGGAGGCCGGCGAGAATAGCGATGATGGCGATGACGACGAGCAGTTCGATGAGCGTGAAGGCGGCGCGCTCGCGTTTGGAGCAAGGCAAGTTCATGGTTGGTCAGACGCCGGACCGGGCCGGCTCTTCAAAGGAAAGCTGCGGCTCCGGCTCCGCCTCTTCCGTCACGCCCTGCTGCAAGGAAACCAGCGGCCGGCGGATCATCTGTCCCTGAAACGTGTAGCCGGTGGCCAGCACGGCGGCGATCTTCGCGCCCGACCCAGGCTTGGCCGCGTCTTCGAGAAGCTGATGCGTCTGTTCGCTGAACGGCTCGCCCTCCGCCGGCGTGACCGCCACGAGGCCCATGCGCCGCGCGGTGTCGCGGCAGGCGTTCTGAAACTGGCCGAGTTGCTCCACCAGCCCGCGCTGCCCCGAACGTACACCGGCCTGGTGCAGCGCGTGCACGTGGTCGAGCAGGCGCACGGTGATCTGCAGCCATTCGGCCTCGCCGCGCCGGAGTTTTTCGGCCTCGGTTCGGAGGATGTTTTTTTCGTTGTCGTTGGCCTTCTGGAGAAATTCGCTGAACGCTTTCGCCTCGCTGGCGATGCGCTTGGCGATGTCATCGGCGGCGGTTACGGCCTGGCCGGATTTTTCCTGGACGGCCTGCCATTGCGCGGTGGCGGCGGCGATCTGGTCGTTGACCTGCTGGAGATTTTTCAACTGCGCGACGGCGTTGGTCAGTTCGCCGGCCTCGGCGAGTTTCGTGGCCGCGCGGAACTCCACGAGAAACGGCATGACCGCCAGCCACGCGCCGAGCGCAGCGCAGGCTGCCACGATCACCCCGGCCCAGACGCCGAGCGGTCCCGGCCCCTGCTGGACCATCCAGCCGGCGACGGCCAGCAGCAGCAGGTCGCCGATGAGAAACGGAATTTTGTTCAGACGGGGCGCGGTTGGTTCAGTCATGACGGAGCGTAAACTAGGGTTCCACCCGCGAAGTTCAAAGCGCAAAATTCCGGCGGCGTCCTGATTTGCATTGAGCAGGAGCGCGGCTGTGTCGTCTTCGATCACCCGCAGCGCGTGGAGAGCAGGAAGTTATTTGAATGATTCAAAGCCTCGGTTTTTGCGGGCGTGCTGCGGTTGGTCCCGCCCGAGGCGGGACACCGCCGCGCTCTGGTGATGAGCAGATCAGGACACCACCAAACTTCCGGCGGCGTTGACACCATCCGGCGCGCTCTCTAGTTTTTGCACGATGAACGCGCTTGCCGAATCCCTGCTGGAATTGATCCGCCGCACCTCCGCCGAAATTCCGGAGGACGTGCATCAATCCCTCGTCGCCGCGCTCGAGCAGGAAAAGAAAGGCACCATCGCCGAGTCCGCGCTGAAGATCATCGAGCGCAACATCGGGCTGGCAAAAAACAAATCGCAGCCCATCTGCCAGGACACCGGGAGCGTTGTTTTCTACGTCGAAGGTCCGGTCGGCTTCGACCAGATCGCCTTCGAGGAAACGGCCCGCGAAGCCGTGAAGCTGGCGACGAAGAAGGGGTTCCTGCGCCAGAACTCCGTGGACTCGCTCACCGGCAAGAACGACGGCACGAACCTAGGGCCGGGCGCGCCCGCGCTGCATTTTCACCAGCACCGCGCGGCGGAGGTGACGGTGAAATTGATTTTGAAAGGCGGCGGCTGCGAAAACGTCGGCGCGCAATACTCGCTGCCCATCGAGAAACTCAACGCGAACCGCGACCTGGACGGCTGCCGCAAGGTAATCCTCGACGCCGTCTTGCAGGCGCAGGGCAAGGGCTGCGGGCCGGGCATTCTGGGCGTGTGCATCGGCGGTGACCGCGCCACGGGCTACGAATTTTCCAAACAGCAGTTTCTGCGGACGATTCCCGACCGCAATCCGAACCTCGAACTCGACGCGCTCGAGCAGGACATTTTGCAGACGGCGAACGAACTCGGCATTGGCCCGATGGGCTTCGGCGGCAAGACGACGTTGCTGGGGGTGAAGATCGGCGCGGCGAACCGCGTGCCCGCGTCCTTTTTCGTGAGCGTCAGCTACATGTGCTGGGCCTACCGGCGTCAGGGCGTGACGCTGGATGCGGAGGGGAAGATTGGGAAGTGGTTGTATTGAGAAGCCACGAATGGACACGACTTTGAACCGTGACGTGACCAACCAAATACAGAGGCACATGGTTGATGAATGAGGACGGAAAGTGCGGCTCTCGCCGGCTGAACGCCGCCAGTTTTTCCGTTGACCGAGGGCGCGTTCACCCTAGATTGCGACCGATGATTACTCACACCGTTGCATGCAGACGGGCCGGGCTGGAGCCGAGGCTTTCTTTCTCCCTTAATCTGCGCGCGCTGTCCCGTCTCCTCGCCCTGCTCCTGCTCGTGGGCGCGCTCACGGCCTGGGCGGAGGAGGGGGACGATGCTTATCTGAACATCATCACGCTCGTCGATGACGCGGACACGTTGCACAAGGGCAAGAAGCTGGACGCGGCCAAAATGAAATATCTCGAGGCGCAGGCGGCCTTGCTCAAGATCAGAAAAGATAACCGAAACTGGAACCCCCGGCTGGTCGCCGCCCGGTTGACTTATGTCGCGGAAAAAATCTCCGAGCTTTCCCCGCGGATCGTCCCTCCTGAAGAACGCGGCATCGGCACGACGCCGGCCCCCACGCCGGCCGCCGGGCCGCAGGTCAAGCTGCTGGAAGCCGGAGCGGAGCCGCGCCAGGTGTTGCGCTTGAAGCCGAAGCCGGGCGAAAAGCAGTCTGTCACCATGACCGCGAAGACGACTTTGACCGTCGAGTCTCCCGCCGGGCCCGCCCCGCCCGTGAGCATGCCGGGGATTCAGATGACGTTGAGTTTGTCGCCCAAGAGCGTCTCGCCCGATGGCGTCATCGACTTTGAACTGGTGTTGGCAGAGGTCGAGGTGTTGGCGGGAAATGACGTGCCACCGCCGGTGGCTGAGGCGGTCAAGGCATCCATGACCGGCATGAAGGGGCTTCTGCTGGCGGGCACCATGACGGACCGGGGGTTCGGCAAAAAAATTGAGGCCACGATTCCGGCCGGCACCAGCCCGGTGGCGCGCAAGGCGATGGAGGAAATGAAAGATTCGGTGGCCGACACCAAGTTCATCCTGCCCGAGGAGTCGGTGGGCCAGGGTGCCAAATGGGAGATCAAAAACCGGATCAAACCCCAGGGCGTCACGATCGACACCACGACCACCTACGAACTGGTTTCTATGGAAGGCACCGTGCTCACCATCCGGAGCGCCATTCGGCAGACGGCGGGGCCCCAGAAAATCCCCAATCCGTTTCTGCCGGGGAGCATGGCTGATCTGACCAAGTTTGCCAGCACCGGCACGGAGACCCTCACCGTCGATCTCGCGAAAGTATTCCCGATCCGGCAAAGCATCGATAGCCACGACGAGAAATCCATCGTCATGGACGTGGCCGGCCAGAAGCAGGCCATATCCGTGAAGACCGACACGAACGTCCGCGTGGAACCGAAGTGAAAGTGACCGCGCGGAAAAGGGGAAGCATCCCGCGGCCCGGCCTTGCCCGGCCTTGCCCGGCCAGCCCGGCACGAACCGCCTCGGCCAGTCCGCGGGGCTGGGCAAAAACCGGTCCACCCGCTCCGTCGTGTCATTGAGCACTTCCGGCCCGGCGGTGCCGCTGACCATCATCACTTTCAAGGTGGGATGCGCGCGTTTGCAGAGGGTGAGCAACTGGATGCCGTTCATCGAATCCATCTGGTAATACGTGAGGAGCAGGACCGGCTCGGGCGTTTCGTTCTGAAAAGCTTTGAACGCCAGCGCGGGGTCGTGAAACTTTTTGAAGCGATATCCGTCGGCCATCAGCGAAACCTCGGCCAGATCCAGCAGCATCGGCTCGTCAGCGACGAGAAAAATCAACGGGGCCAGTCCGCTGGCGAACTGGTTCGAAAGGGCGGGCGTCTGATTCAGGATGGCAGGATGTTCCTACAACCTCGGAGGAATGTAAGCACTGGCGCGGACACCCCGGCGCGGCCGCATCCAGATAGCACCACCGTCAGCTAGGGCGGGCAGGAGCTGGAAAGTTTTTGGACGACACCGGCCGAGCGGAGCGACGACGGCGCTTGCGGACGGCCGGGCGCGAACGAATTCTTGGCGACACTCCTTCCCCAAAGCGGGGTCGCGGCCGACTTGCCATCGCCGTCCAAAACCCGGCCGCGCTCGTCATTTGTCCTCCGCCAAAAAAGTTGCCACGACCGGCCGGTGATCCGACCCGACGCCCCAGTTCGGCAGTGTCGGAATACAGGTTTCGTTCGTCACCCATTCGCGCGCCAAGCCACGGCTGACCATGATGTAATCGATGCGGCTGTAGCGGTCCTCCTTCGCGTAGTGATGCGTCCAGGTAATTTTCGGCGGCGGAGCGCGCGGGTTCGCGCCCGGTTGGTCGTCGCCGTTGCGCTCAGCGGGCCGCGTGTCGATGAGCGCGTGCCGGCGTCCGATGATCGCGCGCGTCGAGCGAGCGTCTGGCGTGTCGTTGAAATCCCCGAGCACGACGAGGTTCACGTCCGGGTCGAGGGCGAAGCGGGCGTCGATCTTGGCGCGCAGTATTTTCGCCTCCTCCGTGCGCAGCTCCGCCTCGTCGGCCTCGTAACCGGGCAGGCGCGATTTCAAATGCGCCGTGAGCAGCGTGAAGGTGTAATTGGTCGTGACCCGGACATCGACCTCGGCAAAGCCGCGCCGGACGTGATACTGCTTCGCGAGCAGCACGAAGGAATCATTCGTGTGCGGCCGGCGGGCGATGATCGGAAACCGGCTCAAGACCGCGAGGTGGATGTTGGTGTCCCACGCGGCCACATGCTCCCAGTGCGGATAGTCCAGCCCCCCGGCCTTGAGCGCGGCGCGCAGTTCCAGCAGCGCGTTCGTGCCGCCCACCTCCTGGAGCGCGAGCACGTCGGCCCGCGCGGCATGAATGGACTCACGGATTTTGGCCCGGGCCGCCGCCGGCTTCGCGGCGCGGGTGCCGCTCGGCGCGTCGAGATAATTCTGCAGGTTGTAGGTGGCCACGCGGAACGTCTCCGCCGCCGCCGCCGACAGCCCGATGCCCAGCAGGGCAACGAGCCAGCAGAGCGGCGGGGGAGTGAAAACCATGCGGGCTTTCTAAGCGGGCGGGCGGGCCCCGTCAAAATATTTTTGCCAAGTCAAGGTTGGCAACCAACTTCCCGCCTGCTAACTTCAGTCGTGAAAAAATCCGCCCCCGCGGCCCCCGCGCCCATCATGGACCAGTCGAAACACCGGCCAATGCACGACAAACAAAGCGAGCCCGACCACCGCGAACTGCGCATCGACAAGGTCGGCGTCCGCGGCCTGCGCTTTCCCATCCAGATTCGCGACAAGGCCCGCGCCATCCAAAACACCATCGCCACCATCGGCATGTATGTGGACCTGCCCAAGGAATTCAAAGGCACCCACATGAGCCGGTTCATCGAGGTGCTCAACGCCCACGGCAGCATCGTCCACGTCGAGAACATCGGGGACATCCTGCACGCCATGCAGAAAAAGCTGCACGCTGCCACGGCCCACCTCGAAATGGAGTTCCCCTTTTTCCTCACCAAGAAGGCCCCCGTCTCCGGCATGGAAGGCGTGCTCGATTACACCGCGCGCTTCGACGCCACCGCCTCTGGCCAGGAGATCGACTTCGTGCTCACCGTGAAGGCGGGCGTCACCACCCTCTGCCCGTGCTCGAAGGCCATTAGCCAGTACGGCGCGCACAACCAGCGCGGCACCGTCACCGTGCAAATCCGCTCGACCAAGGCCATCTGGATCGAAGACCTGATCGCGCTGGTGGAAAGCTGCGCCAGTTCCGAACTGTATTCGCTGCTCAAGCGCCAGGATGAAAAGGCCGTGACCGAGCGCGCCTACGAAAATCCGGTGTTCGTGGAAGACCTCGTGCGCAACGTCGCAGTCAAGCTCAAGGCGCACCCGGACGTGACGTGGTACAAAGTGGAGGCCGAGAATTACGAAAGCATCCACAACCACAATGCGTATGCCTGCATCGAGCAGGGGTGAGGCGGATCATCCAGCCGGCTTCTTCTCCAGACAATTCCGGCACAGGCAGGCGCGGCTGCGATATTCTGGCGGCACGCGTTCCAACGCCTTCTCGTCCGGCTTGACCTGACGGCACCAGCACGGGCTTTGGCTGGCATCAACGCCGGCGAGTTGACAGGCGTTCGGCCCCCCGCAGAGCGGACAGATGCACGGATTGAAGTTCATTTCGTCTGCCATCCCGCGCCTCACGGTATTTCCACTATCTCCCGCCGCAAACGCCCCACGCTGACCTGCGGCAGGCGCGCATCCAGCGAACCCGGCTCCATTTTCTCCGCGCCCACATGGCCGTCGAAGAACGCCACGTTCGCCCGCTGGCGATGACGGAAGTGGGCCGTCGCCTCGTTGCGATTCGTGTTCACGTAATGGAATTCCTCCAGCATCGGATGGCTCGGCGAGGCGGGCGGCAGAAAGGTGTTTACCTGCCCGGCATCGGCGAAGACCGTGGTGTCGGCGGGGCGCGTGATCCGGCTCACATTTACCGGCGGCTGCGTGGATGAGGCGGAGAGCTGGAAATTGTAGCCGTAGCCGTAGGCCGCGCCTTTCGCCTTGGGCTTGTAGAGCGCGTCGGAATAATTCAGCGCGGGGCAGATTTCCACGCCGCGCCCTTGCAGATACGGATGGAGCGCGCCCGGCGTGGCGTCGAAATCGCGATTGCCTTCGCTGCCGTTTTGCAGCCAGCCGAACCAGTAGAGCCTCCCGCCGTTTGTCGCGCCGACGAGGTAGCGGAAGGAGGAGCCGTGGTTGTCGTCCCAATACAACTGCGCGGCCAGGCCGAGTTGGCGCAGATTGCTCACGCAGCGGATGCGTTGCGCCGCACTCTTCCCCTGCGTCAGCACCGGCAGCAGCAGCGCCGCGAGCAGCGCGATGATCGCAATGACGACCAAGAGTTCAACGAGGGTGAACGCCCGCCTTGGTCCTTGGCTGTTTGGCCCTGCCCTCATTGTCGTCGGGCGTTCACGCGGTAGAAATTCGCCGGGCCGGCCGGGGCGTTCGATGCCGACAATGTCATCGTCCCGACCTGGCCATCGACCCTGGCCGACACGGTCGTCCACGAAACAAAATCGCCGCTCCGTTCCAGCGTGTAGGACCAGTTCGTGCGGCTGGTGAACTGCATCTGCCAGAGCTGGTTGCTGAATCCGCCCGCCAGATTCTCCACCGGCGGCGGCGGCGTGGTGACGGAGAGATTGTCCACCACGCCGTGCGCGAGAATCGAGCCGGCGTAGAACGGATCCTGCCCGGCGTCCGTGTAGCTGCTGATGGAAAGCGCATCCACGCGGAAATCGCTGAAGGGGTAGGTGCCGATCACCACGTCCTCAATCGGCCCGAACGGCAGGCCGTTGCTGGTCATCAGCGTGACCAGCGTCTGGTTCGACGCGGTGTAGATCATCGTCACGCGGAACAGATCATTCGTCGTCAGCGTGAACGAGGAGTAGAAGGCGGAGGCAAACTGGTTGTTGCTCGAAATAAACGTCGGCGAGACCGACGCGCCGAATCCGGAGTCGGGAAAATAATTAAACTCCGCGACGTGCGGCGAGTCATAGCCAGTGGCCCGTAAATAACCGTCGTTCGTCGCCGCCGCCGTGTTGAGGAAGCCGACCGCGAGCTGCATCGCGTAGGGCTTGCCGGGTGTCGTGCCGATGGCGAGGTCGCGCAGCCGCAGGTCGAACGCGAGCGTGAAGTCATCGCTGCGCGTCAGCACCGTGCCGAGCGGGCGGTGAAAATAACTGTTGGTGCGCGAGGAATCCCAGGTGACTTCGAGATGCCCGTTGGTGGAGTTCCATTGAAACAGGGACGCATCCCCCGCGACCCGCCAACCGCGCGCGGCGGGATGGCTGGAGAAATCCTCGGTGAAGGTGTCCGCCGAAATAGGACCAACGATGAAACACGCGCCGGCCAGCGCCAGCGCCACGAAACGAATTTTGAGCATGTGACTGATCTTTCAAGTTGTCCCGTGAATCTTCACGGAACGGGTTTTGGTTTGAGAGACCAGCGCGAGGCCTGAAAATAAAAAACCTTCAGACCCCGGCAAAACGGAGAATGAAGGCATCCACGAATCCCCTCCCGCACAAGCGGGACGGGCTGGCCTCATCCTTCTCTTTGTCGGAGAAGTTGGCCCCGCTGGGCGGGACCGCGACGAGCACAACCGGACCGGTATCCTGACTTCGGGCTTGAACCTCACTCCCGCCTTCCCGGTTCCGCAATGCGGAACCAGTGGCCTTGGGAGATCGTATCCCGTTACAGTGGCGCAACCGTCCCCGATTTTCACGGGGTTCCCTGACATCTGGCTGTGTTATAAACCGGCGAACTCTCGCCGGACGTTTCAAAGAACGGGATCATTATAGGCCCGGTGAAAATATTTGCGAGACAAAATTGGAAATTGTTCAAACGCCGCCCTGCTACTTCCCCCTTGTTCCACCGCTCCAGCCCGTGTTGAATCCTTTCCATGAAAGCCGTTCAACTCATCGCCCACGGCTCGCCCGGAACCTTTGCCCTCCGCGAAATTCCCGATCCAGCGCCCGGCCCCGGCGACGTCGTCGTGCAAGTCCAGAGCTGCGGGCTGAACCATCTTGATCTCTGGCTCGAGGCGGGCGGCCTGCCGCTCCCGGTCCAGCTTCCGCGCACGCCCGGCTGCGAAATCGCCGGGCGCATCGTCGCCGCCGCCCCGGATGTGACCGCGTGGCACCACGGCGACCGCGTGGCTGTTCAATCCAACCTCTTCTGTGGCCAGTGCGAATACTGCGCGCGCGGCGAGGAATCGCTCTGCCTCCACAGCATCATCCTCGGCATCCAGCGCGACGGCGGCTTCGCGGAAAAAGTCGCCGTGCCGCAACGCGCCCTCGTCCGCCTGCCGGACCACGTGGACTTCGACACCTCCGCCGCGCTCACCCTCGCCGGCAGCACTGCCATGCACATGCTCACCAGCCGCGCCACGGTCCGGCCCGGCGATTGGGCGCTCGTCATCGGCGGCGCGAGCGGCGTCGGCTCGGCGGCGATTCAGATCGCGCGTGAACTCGGCGCGCGCGTCATCAGCACCGGCTCCACCGAGGCGAAGCGCACCCTGGCGAAACAGCTCGGCGCGGAATTTGTTGTCGATTCCAACGCCGCCAACTGGGCCGGTGAAGTCCGTAAAATCACCAGCAAACGCGGGGTCGATCTCGTGGTCGAGCATGTCGGCGGTGAAGTGCTGGTGAAATGTTTCGACTGCCTGGCGCGCGGCGGAACCATCGTCACCTGCGGCGCGACCGCTGGGCGCGAAGTGCCGTTGAACCTCTGGCCGTTCTTCGTGAAGCAGCAGCGGCTCATCGGCAGCTACGGACGCAACCGCGCCGACATGGTCGCGACGCTCGACTGGGCCGCCGCCGGAAAATTGCGACCGGTCATCGACGCCGTTTTCCCCCTCCATCAAACCGCCGAAGCCTTCGCCATGCTCCGCGCCCGCCGTGTCCTCGGCAAAGTGCTGGTCGAACCCTTCGAGCCGGTCTCCGAATCGGATTAGGGCGGGTGCATCTGGGCACGATTCTGAAACTTGGCGTGGCCGACTCCCTCTCCCCGTGACGAAGGAGCGGGGAGCAACGGTGTTCAAAAGCAAGGGAAAGTTAAGCGGGTTGAATTTTGTTTTTGGCTTGGGCTTGGAGTGCATGTTCCTTGAGGATGCGGTTCATTTGCAGGAGGAGTTTTCGCATCACGGCGGTCAGCGCGACCTTGGCCGGTTTGCCCGCCGCCCGCAGGTGCGCGTAAAATTTTCCCAGCGTTGTTTCCTTCCGCCCGGCCAGCCCCACCGCGCTCATGTAGAGCGCGCGCCGCACGGCCGCCCGGCCCCCGCCGATGTGCCGCTGGCTTTCCCACGGCCCGCTCTGGCGCGTCCAGGGGGCCAGGCCCGCCAGCGCCGCCGCCGCCTGCCGGTTGAGCGTGCCCAGTTCGGGCAGGTGGCTCAACACACTCAGCGCGGTGACCGTGCCCACGGCGTCCAAGGCTTCGAGTTGCCGGACCTGCTCCTGGAGCTGCGGCGTGCGGGTCAGCGCGCTTTGACATTCCTTTTCCACGGCGGCCATTTGTTTTTCCAGGTGGGCCACGAGTTTCTTTGGCTGGCGCGCCACGTAGGCCGGCACGCCGTGCTCGACCGTCTGCCGGACGCGCATGAGTTGTTCTTTGAGATGGTCGCGCCATTGCACCAGGGCGCGCAGTTCCGCGCGCGCCGGCTCGCGGACCGGCGTCGGTTCGGGCCGGAGGGCTTGGCCGTAGTCGGTGAGGACCTTGGCGTCGAGGGGATCGCTTTTGGCGCGCTGACCCAGGGCCAGCGCGAAGTGGCGGACGAGCGCGGGGTTGAGCACGCTGACGGGCTGGGCGGCGGCGTGAAGCGCGGCCACGACCCCTTTTTCGTATCCGCCGGTGGCTTCGCAGACGAGCTGCACGCCGGGGACGGCGCGGAGCTTTTGGAGCAGGGCGGCGTAGCCTGGAGGGTTGTTGTCCAGGACGTGTTGGACGTTCTGGAGGTGGAGTTGGAGGGTGGCCTTGGCGATGTCCAGGCCAGCATAGACGGTCGGTGTTTTTTCGTTCATGGTGTTTGGTGTGTTCAGGGTGTTCGATCTCTTACTTGCTCATACGAGCGCGCCGCGCCGGGTGGCGGGACGGCTCCATCAACGGTTCGAGTGCGGACACAAAGGCACGGACGACTCTGGCTCCCCGACGAACGTGGAAACGTTTTAGAGGGCAACGAGCGCGTCCGCACCGCCGCCTTCCCCCCGGCCGGGGGGAAAGCGGCCCCATCTTCCTGTTTGGCTTTCAGCCAAACAAAGAAGATGAAAACAGACATACAAGAGGGTTGGGGTGAGGGGCAGCTCCATAAAAATGTGCCTCCTCACCCAGCGGAGGAGAGGGAGTGCCGATTTCAGAACACTGTTCAGATGCACCCGCATCCGTTCTGGAAAAACTGGCCGCTTGACTTCCAGACTTTGCATTGCAAAGTCACGGCATGGAAAACAACTGGGCCGCCGAGAATCTCCAAACCATCCGCACCATCATGGAACGCTCGGCGCTGTATCGGCGCGCCCTCGCGCCCATCATGATCCTCGCCGGCACCATCGGCACCCTCGCCGGGCTGGCCGGATATTTTCTGAAGTTGGATTCCGCCCGCTCGTTCCCCATTTACTGGATGAGCGTCGCGGTGGTTGCCATCGTGGGCGCACTTCTTCTCGTCCGGCGTCAGGCGCTCAAGGATGCGGAACCGTTCTGGTCATCTCCCACCCGCCGCGTCACCAATGCCCTGATGCCGCCGCTGTTCATTGGCTTGTTTTTTGGAGTGGGAGCGATTGTTTTTTTTGCCGACGATGGCGCCAAGGTGCGATTCATCCTGGCCATCGTCTGGGTGCTACTCTATGGATGCGCGCTTCATTCCGCCGGGTTCTCCATGCCGCGCGGCATCAAACTCTTTGGCTGGGGCTTCATCATTGGTGGCTGTTCTTTGTTGGCCGTCTTGTTTTCCGATGTCCTGCCGATGATCAACTCAGTGCCACCGCATCTTCTCATGGGCTTTTTCTTCGGCGTGACCCACCTAGCCTACGGCGCCTACCTCTACTTCACCGAGCCGCGAAAGACTGAGGCGTGAATCCGGAACCCTTCCTCAATCTCGACCGTGTCATTCACGAGAAGGGGCGGCTGCCGATCATGGCGCTGCTCGCCGCCTCACCGCAGCTCTCCTTCACCGCAATGCGCGACACCCTCGGCATGACCGACGGTAACATCACCGCCCACGCCCGCACCTTGCACGAGGCCGGCTACATCTCCGTCACCAAGGTGATCGAGGCCGGACGCCCGCTCACCACCTACTCGCTGACCCCCGCCGGACGGAAGGCCTTCACGGCCTACATCAACCTGCTCGAAAACATCGTCCAGCAGACCCGGTCGAAATAATTTCCCGAATGTTTGAACACAATTCCACCGCCACGGTCAGTTCACTTTGCAATGCAAAGTAAATACGCAGCCCTCTAAACTTATGAGAATCCTTCGAGCCATCCATCTCGGCATGTGCTTCGGCGTGCGCGACGCCATCGCTCTGGCCCATCGCCATTCCTCCGCGCCGCTCACCATTTTAGGTGACCTGGTCCACAACGAAACCGTCCTCTCCGATCTTCGTTCGCAAGGAGTGAGAATCGAGCGCCAGGTCGCCGACGTTTCCACGCCCACGGTGATGATCACCGCCCACGGCGCTTCCGAGCGCACGTTGAACCGCGTCCGGGCGCGCGGGCTGACCGTGATCGAGGCCACCTGTCCGCTTGTCCACTACGCGCACCAAACCGTGGCCGGACTGGTGCGCGCGGGGTTTTATCCGGTCATCATCGGGCAGCGCGACCACGTCGAGGTGCGCGGCCTGACGGAGGACCTGGCGGAGTTCGACGTGGTGCTCACGGAGGAGGAGGTGAGAAATCTGCGCGAGCGTCCGCGCTTTGGGGTCGCGTCGCAGACCACGCAGCCAATTGAACGGGTGCGCGGGCTGGTGGGCCTGCTGCGCCGGCGGTTTCCCGATGCGGAAGTCCGTTTCATCGACACGGTTTGCCGCCCGACCAAGCAACGGCAGAGCGCGGCCCTCGAACTGGCGCAGCAATCCGACGTGGTCATCGTCATCGGCGGCGCACACAGCAACAACACGCGTGAACTCGTGGCCGCCTGCTCGAAATTTTGTGCGCGTGTGCATCACGTCCAGCACGCGGGCGATCTGCGGACCGAATG